>JABNAD010000019.1_pt1 | contig 194720 bp, 180 predicted proteins | sample 7240381 | NCBI WGS metagenome assembly JABNAD01 (sample SAMN11332834, study PRJNA596920) | anaerobic digester metagenome | biome: digested sludge; isolation source: digested sewage sludge-derived enrichment culture grown on H2/CO2 | place: Germany: Goettingen | reverse complement strand
TAACAGAGGCTTATAGCCTCAGAGCAAACCACCCGTTAGACGGGTGGTGCTGATTGTCAATCTATTAGATGATCAAAAGCTGTCGGCAATGAAATGGTATGCCAGCGCTGATATTATCGGTAATCAGACAATTGTTGAGAACCAGAAAGTGGCGGCTTTTCTGGAACAAACAGCAATGGAGGGGTTAACCCTGGGAGATCAGGGCATTGATCTTGATGCCCTGCCTTATCTGCGAGCCCGGCTTGATGGTGCCAGTGACGATTCCCCTTATGCAATCACAACCTGGGATGCCTTATGGCTGTTGGCCGATACCTACGGCGTGGTTGGAGCAAACCCCGAGTATGAGGTTTTAAAATCCGGATTGGTAACCCAGGCGGCAAACTTTCGAAATGCTTTTGGCTCCTTTAACACGATGGACGAAAATGGTGATACCAAGGGCTCAAAGTATATGCGCTATGTTTGCATCAAAGAGGGTGATGCCTACCGCTGGAAGTGTATGGGCCATGTTGTCAGCCTCGGAGCCGGCGAGCCGATTGTTCAGACGATTGAAGAAAAAATTTCGCCAATTGGTGGCGAAGTCAAAATAGGCGCATTATTGCCGCTAACGGGAAACCGGAGTGAGAATGGTGAAGAAATAAAAATGATCCTTGAATATGCGGTGGATCAGTTTAACAATTATGCAAAAAGCCGCAACACGGATTTAAGCCTGACTCTTATGGTCGAGGATACAGGCAGTGACAATGCTCAGGCCGTTGCGGCAGCTAAGACCCTGACGGCGCAGGGAATAAATAGTATTATTGGACCAATTAACAGTGCTGAGTTAGAGGCTGTTAAGCCGGTGTTTGATGCAGCCGGAATTACTGCCATTTCACCGCTCTCATCAAGTATGGCACTGGCTCAGACCGATCGGCTCTATCGTCTGGTGCTGAATGACGGGGTTGAGACCAAAGCGCTGTCGACGCTGTTAGCCCAGCGGGGGATTGACGAGCTGATTATCCTTTATGCGGATGACAGCTATGGCCAGGCGATGGTCAATCAGATGAAAGCCGGTTTTGCCGGTGAGGTGGTAGCCCTTGGTTACGATGCCACCAATCCGGATCTGGCCATGCCGGTATCGATGGCAGAGGCGGCACTGGTAACCAGTGATCCAGCTAAAACGGCGGTTCTGACGGTTTCGTACAATGAAGTGGTGGAGCTTTTTAAAGCGTTGCCAAAAGACAGTAACTTACGTCAGCTTAAATGGTACGGTACCGACAGTTCGGCTTCGTCAAAGGCCCTGCAAAATGATTCGGAGGCTGCCGAAACGGCTGCCCAGCTTGATTACACAACAATTGATTTTAGTCCCTATGGGGATAAGTTTGATCCTCTTTATTACGTTATCAACGACGAACTGGAAGTTGACGGCCCGCTTAAGGAAAGTCTGATCAGCTCCTTTGACGGGATTTGGTTACTGGGTTGTGCCTATCTTCAGGAAGGCAGTAACGTAAGTCCTGAGGTACTTAACGGATATCTTGCCAAAGCTGGCTTTCATGGTCTTGGTGGGGTGCTCAAACTCGATCGGAATGGCGACCGACAGATCGGTTACTATAAATTCTATCATCTGATGCCAGCAGCGGAGGCATATTATTGGGAAAATAATGGCCTATACAGCCAGGATCTGCTGAAGCCAGGCGTGCTGGAGATGAAATAGCCGTCAGCACCGACACGATTTAAAAACGTTGGCTCCTTCGATTGACCAGATCACGTTATCAAGAAAAAACCGTCTCCAGGAGCGCTTTTGTGGGCGCCTGGAGACGGTTTTTTAATTCTTGGTGTGGTTTTGTGGCTGTTGGCCGGGCGGATGCATAATTTTCCGGCAATGTTTAATGACAAAACAGTTATAAGTAATCATATGGAGCCGATGGCGGCTAACCCTTCTTTTTCTGGCAGGTTTTACAATAATAGGTTCCCCGGCCACGAACCATTTCTTTGGTGATGGTTCCCTGACATACCGGGCAGATTTTTTGGGTATGGACGTTTAACTGCAGCTGAAACAAACCGGTAATGCCATTGGCATCAAAGGAATGAATGGTGGTGCCGCCCTGGGCGATGGCCTGTTCCAAAATTTCCCGGGATATGGTGATTAACTCGGCCACCCGCCTTTTACTGAGACGTTTTCCCGGGGTACGGGGATCGATTTTAAGCGTAAAACAGATTTCATTGGCGTAAATATTGCCGATTCCAGTCATAATGGTTTGATCCAATAGCAAGGTTTTAATCGGCAGATTGCTCTTATGTATTTTGGCATAGATCGTTTCAGGATCGGCATCCCAGGGCTCGGGGCCAAGCTTGGCAAGCGGTAGATCCTGACGATAGGTGTCTTTGTTGACCAGTTCCAGACGACCAAATTTACGGGTGTCCTGATAACGTAATTCAGAGCCATCACGAAAGATAAAGCTCAGGTGTTCATGCTTGTTTAGCGGCGTTGATGCGTCGACGATATTATACTTGCCTTCCATTCGCAAATGAGAAATAAAGGCATCACGATCCAGAATAAAGATCAGATATTTTCCGATCCGATCAATATCGCAGATGGTTTGGCCGGTTAAGGTGTTGGCAAAATGATCGGAATCTCCGGTGACAATCGGATCATAATAAACCTGGATTTCTTTAATTGTTTTGCCAATAATAAAATTCTTAAGCGTTTGGCGGACGGTTTCGACTTCTGGTAGTTCGGGCATAAGATTCACCTGCTTTAATGGATTTTGACGTACTCATCATGAGTATACACCAACGAAAACCATTGCGGCAAATGAAAAAAGAAATATGACGAAACAGCCCCAATTATAAATGGCTCCAGGAAACCGCTAAGGATTGACAGCAGGGGTTTATCATGATAACATAACACTGTTATCTAAAATAGTTAGACTAAAGGTGTAAAATGGGGAATGAAACAGAAACACGAGAACGATTGTTAGAAGTTGCCAAGGATGAGTTTCTTGAATTGGGCTACGAAAAAGCTTCAATGCGAAAGATTTGCAAAAAAGCCGGGGTTACAACGGGAGCCTTGTATTTCTTTTTTAAAGATAAGAACGATCTGTTTGCGGCATTAGTTAAAAAAGTTGCTGATGAAATAAAAATGATCATTATCCATCATACTGAAAAAGAGCAGGCTATTTATGTGGATGCAAAAACGACCCCAGAGGCATTAATTGCCGATGGGATAGAGCAGGGGCGAGAGTTTGTAACCTATATGTATGCCAATAAAGAGGCGTTTATTTTACTTCTCAGTAAAGCCAATGGATCAGCATATGAGAATTTCTATGATGAACTGGTCGACTTAATGGAAAAAAACACGTTGCAATTTTTAGATCACATAAGTTCTGAAAATGAAAAAGAAAATGAGATCAATCCCTACACCATGCATTGGCTGGCGCATCTGGAGACGTCGTCCTTTGCTCAATTGCTGACCCACGGATTGACTTTAGAAGAAGCCTTAATTCAAGCCGAGGTCATTGCCAAATACCTGACCGGAGGTTGGCTGGCGATACTAAAAAAGTGATTTGATGAAATTTTAAATAAAGAAAAATACGATTGAATTCGAATCCGGAATTCAATTTTATTTTTTAGATTAAACATAACACTGTTATGCTACGCAAACATCAAATTGTTTTGGCTAATCTACAATAATAAGTTTCAGAAAAGCCATTGATATTTAAAATATGAAAGGGGCAAAAATGTTTATTGAAGTGAATGATATTAAAAAAAGTTATGGCGAAGGAGGCAGCTATGTCCAAGTGCTTAAAGGGGTATCCACAGGCATTCAAAAGGGTCAAATCTGTGCGATATTGGGGCCAAGCGGATCGGGGAAATCGACCCTGCTTAATACCATCGGCGGGTTGGATACCATCGATAGTGGAAGCATAAAAATAAGAGATAGTGAGATTTCTAAACTGAATCCCAAAGAATTATCGCTTTATCGACGAAATTTTCTGGGTTTTATTTTTCAATTTTACAATCTTGTGCCCAATCTTACAGTTAAAGAAAATATCCAGGTTTGTGAATACCTGACAAAAACCCCGCTGGATATTAATGAGCTGCTGGAAGTATTGGGGTTAAGCGAGCATCAGAAAAAATTTCCCTCTCAATTATCGGGAGGGCAGCAACAGCGGTGTGCCATTGCCAGAGCACTGATTAAGAACCCCGAACTGTTATTGTGTGACGAACCGACCGGAGCCCTGGACTATCAGGCATCCCGGGAGATTCTGATGCTGATTGAGAAGATTAACAAAAAATATGGTACCACCATGCTCATTGTTACCCATAATACTGCGATTAAAGAGATGGTTCATCGTGTCATCAAAATCAAAGACGGTCAAATCAGTCAAGACTACGCCAATACGGTATTGAAACCGGCCAGTCAACTGGAATGGTAGGTTATTTCAATGATTTTGAATAAGCGAATCATCAGGGAGTTAAAAGAAAACTGGGCACGATATGGAGCATTGGCATTTTTAATTATCTTTTCGCTGGGGTTGGTCGTGAGTATGGCTGGCTCTACGGATGTGGTCAATTATACGATTGATAAAAATAATGAAAAGAATCAACTGGAAGACGGAGAATTTTCTGTTTATGTTCCCCTAACCGAAAACCAGCAGCGGGAACTTGAAAAAATGGGAGCAAGCACCGAGGCTGCCTTCTATGTCGATTTGCCTGGCCCTGAAAAGTCCGTCCTGCGGGTTTTTAAGAATCGCAATAGTATCAATACCATTGAGCTGGAAGAGGGACGATTGGCCGATCAAAGGGGTGAAATCGTTCTGGAGAAACACTATGCCGAAAAGCATGGAATAAGGGTTGGCCAATCTATTGAGGTAGATCAAAAGAATTATCTGGTGACCGGGATCGGAACAGTGCCGGATTATTCCAATGTTGTCCAAAATGTTTCGGACGTGTTGGCGGATTTAAAACAATTCAGCATCGGATTTGTATCTGAGTCGGAATTTAATCAACTGTTAGCAGAAGATATCAATGTTGAATATAATTATAGCTATAAATTGGATGGGAAACTGACTGATTCAGAACTAAAAGAAAAATTAGTTGATCTGGATTTTGATAAAACAAAGGTCGCCAATAAATATATGCAAGAAATCATCGATACCATTGAAAAAGGCAAGAATGATTTATCCGGTGGCGTTAATGATCTGGCAGATGGGACGCAAAAACTGGCAAATGGAGCCAACTCACTCAAACAGGGAACCAATGAATTGGCAGAAGGAGCAGGCAGTCTGGTAAGTGGCACCGATCAATTGAGCTCAGGTTTAGAAGAATTGACAAATTCCAATACTACTTTAAATCAAGCAGCTGACGATGTTTTTCAGGGGATGCTTGCGCAGGTAAATAGTGAATTTGCAAATATGGGGATGACAGTCACGGTTACCGGCGATAATTACAGCAGCGTGATTGACAGCTTAATCAAAACCATTGACGGCTCCGATGCGAATACTGTGATTGTGCTAAATACCATGAAAGCGCAACTGGATAGCTACAAAGCCTTTAAAGATGGACTAACAGCCTATACCAATGGTGTCGAATCGGCCTATTCCGGGTCGGTGGAATTGTCAGCAGGCGCAGATAGTCTGCATCAAGGCAGTGAGGCTGTGGCAAATGGGGTCAATACCTTGAGTAATGGCTCGGCCGAGTTAAACAGTGGAATGGGAGAACTAAAAAATCAGGTCACCAATTTTATCAATGAAAATATGGCTTATCAATATGTCAATCTAATCACTTTTTTAGAAGCTGGTGATAATCAACGGATTACAAGCTGTAAAAGCGATGCCGCCATCAATAAAAACTCCGCTTTAATTGCGGGAGTTATTATACTCACCCTAATTGCCTATATGATTTCAGTATTTGTGATTCATACCATCGATAAGGAAAGTGCCGTGATCGGGGCGCTCTATTCAATGGGTTATGTAAAAAAAGAACTACTCAAACATTTTATGATCCTGCCGATGCTGGTTGTCACTGCATCAGCACTGCTGGGGACCGGCTTAGGGTTTATGCTGATTGGCGAAAATATTAAGGAGAATGTTGCCTACTATTCTTATCCCGGATATGCCATGGTATTTCCACCCTATCTTTTGATTTATGGTGTTTTGCTACCGATCCTGATTGCTTTGCTTGTCAATTATACAGTTATCAACAGCAAACTATCCTTAGCGCCGCTTAAATTGCTCAGACGAGAAAAGAAACAGCATCAGCTGACAAGTATCGACCTGAAGGAGATGGGTTTTATTAATCGCTATCGGATTCGACAATTATTACGTGAAATCCGGGGAAACATCACCCTGTTTTGTGGACTTTCTATTGCTATTCTACTGATGGTTTTTGGCTTTAGTATTTATGGGAGTATTAGTGCCTATGTCAATAATGTGGCATCCGACGTTGAGTACAATTATCTTTACTTGCTGAAGTATCCGATGGAAACGGCCCCCACTGATGCCACTAAAGCTTATACCGAGTCTTTAACCGCAGACCTTTATTTGACCGGGGGGGAGATGGACGTGACGGTTCAGGGCATTGATGATCAAAACCCCTATTTTGATTTTTCGCTGGATGGCGAAAAAAATGAGGTGGTCATTTCTGACTCGGTCGCCAGTAAGTTCGGTTATCGGGTCGGAGATGAAATTACCCTTTTCGATAATCTGACCGATCGAAATTATAATTTTAGGGTTAAAGCGGTGGTAAATTTTGCCAGTGGCCTCTATATTTTCATGGATATTAAAGATATGCGTGAGCTGTTTGGACAGGAAGAGGACTACTATAATACCCTGATGTCTGATCAGGAACTGGATATTGAAGCCGGAAGAATCGCTACGGTCATAACGGTCGATAAAATGGTCGCTGCGGCCAGACAAATGTTCACCATGATGTATGGGTTAGTAATTACCATTCTGGCCGCATCGGTACTACTTTTTGCGATTGTGATGTATTTACTGGTAAAAATGATGATTGATAAATCAGCCTTCAGCATTTCGTTAATCAAGGTGTTTGGTTATAATGAACGGGAAATAAAAAAGCTATACCTGGGCACCACCTTTTATACGGTTGCGCTCACGACCCTTATTGCCATTCCGGCCTCTAAAATGATAATTAATAAGATTTACCCTTATATGGTATCCAATGTTTCAGCTGGCATGAATGCCACCATGTCACCCCAATCCTATCTGATCATGGTGGCGATTATTTTAAGTGCTTACGCCATCGTGAATTTTATGGTCGGCAGACATTTGAAAAAGATTTCCCTGGTAGAGATTTTAAAAGAACGCGAGTAGCAGGGGGGACTTAATTATAGCAACCGGGCTTAAGATTCCTGATCAAAAGCGGCCAGAATGACGTCAAGGGCATGAAGGACATTCATTTTTTCTTCATTGGGGATGTTATCAAAAATATCTGCAAAAAAAGTATCGTTATTGCTTTCAATCGTTTCAAATATAACCATACCAGATTCAGTCAGGGATATGTCAACACTGCGCCGATCTTCAAGTGAAGGGGTGCGTTGGACATATCCCTTTTTTACAAGTCCGTCCACGGTGCGGCTGGTGGTGCTTATATCGATGGCCAGGATGACGGCTAAGTCCTTTAAAGAAATGCTATTAATACGGCCGATTTCCACTACAGCATGGCATTGGGCCAGGGTCAGAACGGCGGCGCAGCAGCTGCCATTATTTTTTTTCAAGAGTCCCAGTTTTCGCTCCAGGATTCGTATTTGTTCTCTAAATTGTTTTGGTTGTGCTCGATTCATAACAGCCACCTCCTTTAAGCTGTGTTTATTGTAGCATGTTTGATTTGCGCTTGCAATATTTGATAAAAGCAATAGTTGTTACTTGCAATTAAAAGAGCCGTATGTTACAATTACAAACAAATTTGAAAGGACGTGTAAAATAATGAATCAGACCATTAAAAAAGCTGACAACTATTTCTTAAAAACATATAATCGTTATCCGATTGTATTAGAATCCGGGGAAGGGGTTTATCTCGTTGACGATGCAGGAAAAAAATATCTTGATTTTGCAGCGGGCATTGGCGTGTTTGCCTTAGGTTATCAAAACAAAAAATATAATGAAGCCTTGAAAACCCAGATCGATCAACTCATTCATACCTCCAACTTGTTTTATAACAAGCCATCCGCTGAGGCGGCCGAGAAGTTTATTCAGGTATCGGGAATGGAGAAGGTGTTTTTTACCAATTCCGGAACAGAAGCCATTGAAGGGGCGCTAAAGATTGCCCGTAAATTTTATTTTAATAAGACTGGCAGTCCCGCAGGCGAAATCTTTGCCATGGATCACTCCTTTCATGGCCGCAGCATGGGGGCGTTGGCGGTTACCGGACAGCCAAAATACCAGGAAGCTTTTGGTCCGATGATGCCAAATATCAAGTTTGCCCAGTTTAATAATCTGGCCAGTGTCAAAGAACAGATCAATGAAAAAACCTGCGCCATATTAATGGAAACCGTTCAGGGCGAAGGGGGCCTGTATCCGACCACCGCCGAGTTTTTAAGCGGGGTGAAAAAGCTTTGCGAAGAATATGATCTGTTGTTGATGCTGGATGAAATCCAATGCGGCATGGGACGGGTGGGAGAAATGTTCGCTTACCAGGCATATGGCGTCATCCCAGATGTGGTGACTTCAGCCAAGGCCCTCGGATGCGGAATTCCTGTCGGGGCGTTTGCGGCCCGGGGAAAAGCTGCCGCGGTTTTAGAACCAGGCGATCACGGCACCACCTATGGCTTTAATCCCTTGGCTGGAGCAGCCGTTGAGGTGGTGTTGGATATCTATGAACAGACTGCGTTGCTTAATCATGTAAAAGTGGTCAGTAGCTATCTCGAAGCGAAACTGGATGAGCTGGTCAGGGACTATCCGGGAGTCAAAGAACGACGCGGGATGGGTTTAATGCAAGCCCTTGAACTGGATCGACCGGTTGCAGATGTCATCGCCAAAGCCCAGGAACTGGGACTGATTATCATCACCGCCGGACCAAATGTATTGCGATTCCTACCGCCCTTGGTGATCGAGAAGAAACAGATCGATGAAATGATTGGGATTTTAAAAGTTTGTTTGGATTAAATGTAAATTTATCCCGACTTTGTCCGGGGGATACGATGGAAAATTCGATGCCATCAACATCTTTTGAAAAATTGCTGAATTTTATGATAAAAAGTAGTAGAATAAAGAAAAACAAGGAGAGTCAAGAATGATTTCTTATCGCAAAGAGTTGCATTTTAATTTGCCCAGACGAAGAGGATTGGTCAATATTACCAGAGATGTTGAGAAAGCCCTGGCAGAAAGTGGCATTCAGGAAGGGCTGATTTTGGTCAATGCGATGAATATTACGGCCAGTGTTTTTATTAATGACGATGAGAGTGGCTTGCATCAGGATTATGAGCTCTGGCTTGAAAAACTAGCGCCGGAAAAGCCCTATAGTCAGTATCGGCATAATGGTTATGAAGATAATGCCGATGCCCACTTGAAACGAACGATTATGGGAAGAGAAACTGTGGTAGCCGTCACCGCCGGCAAGCTGGATTTTGGCCAGTGGGAACAGATTTTTTATTTTGAATTTGATGGCAAACGGGATAAGCGGGTGCTGGTCAAAATCATTGGCGAGTAAAAAATTTAGAAGTCTGAATCCAACCAGCATAAAGAAGGAGCGTGAAATAGATGAAGAGCATTCTACTTGTCATTGATTACCAGCATGACTTTGTGGATGGGGCTCTCGGCTTTCCCCAGGCGGTACTCCTTGAGGAACCGATTGCCCAAAAAATAATGGCATATCGCCAGAAAGGCCAGGAAATTCTATTTACCTATGACACCCACACCGCCGATTATCTGAATACTCAGGAAGGCAGAAATTTACCGGTTGTTCACTGTATCAAAGGAACCCCCGGTTGGGAGCTTTATGGCAAGGTGGCAAAGCTGCGGTGGGATACCGACACCTGTATTGAAAAGATCGCCTTTGGATCGCTGGAGCTGGCTGAGTTTCTGGCGGCCAACCAGTATGACCAGGTCGAGCTGGTGGGGGTGGTGTCAAATATTTGTCTGATCTCGGATGCTGTGCTGGCCAAGGCGGCTTTGCCGGAAGCGGAAATTATTGTTGATGCCAGCTGTGTCGCCAGCAATGATGATTGTTTGAATGCGGCGGCTTTGGATGTAATGGCAAGTATGCAGATCCGCATTATTAACCGAAGAGCAAATGGGTAATAGGTCAGTTCTTTAAATCAATTTTTTGAGGTATAATAAACCCAAAATGAGGCGACAACAATGGCGACCAGTAAAGGATTTGCAGACTCTGTCTTGGATCAGGGCATGACATTGGGATATTTTGTTTGTCATGCCCCATTGGATGTGAGAACGTTACCTTCGGCAATAGCGCTGGTGATAATGATCAGGAGATCTTTAGGAATTGGATTTGATAAAAGTATGGGTATCCTTCACATCAGCAAAGGTGTTTTGCAAAGCAGCCATAAAAGCGGCGTGAACAAGGGCAGCAGGAACCGGAGTATTTTCCCAGAGCAGATCTCTAGTAGTACAGGCATCGCTCAATAATTCTATTGCAAATCCCAGTCGTTTGGCAGAACGAACCGTTGTGTCAATACACATATGGCTCATCATGCCACAGATCACCAGTTGCTCAATCGACAATTCCTTAAGCAGTTGTAATAAATCCGTATTAAAAAAACTATCCGGGGTATGTTTGATAACCACCCTTTCACCAGGTAAGGGTGATACCAGGGGATGGATTTTGACCCCTTCGGTATCAGCGACGAAAAAAGGGGCGATCGGGCTTTGGTTGATGTGTTGAACATGAAAAACCGGGAGCCCTTTTTTTCGAAAGAGCGCCAATGCGCTTTGGGCGTTTTGGGCAGCGGCATCAGTTTGATTGAGTTCAAAACGTCCGCCGGTAAAATAATCATTTTGGATATCAATTAGGATCAATGCTTTTTTCATTTCTTAAACCTCCTTGTTTTTGACAGTATAATTCATCTTGGGTAGGAGGTAAATTACCCACTTTTTTGTGGGTAGGCTGATAAATGCCCGGGCAATTAGCGGGGATAACAAATTCCTTTTTGATCCAAAACTGCAGTCAGATGATGTTCAACCATATAGTCAATACCAACGTCCTGCATAATTTCAATGGCTTTGAGGATCTGCCTGCCCCGTTTGGTGAGATAGTAATCAACGTGAAGCGGATAACCGGGGGCGTTTTCTTTGGCGACAAGGCCAAAATGCCGAAGTTCTTTTAGCTGCTCCAGGAGCATCTTTTGACTGATGCCGGCGATGCTTTTCTCCAATTGAGAAAGCGTAACAGCACCAGCTCGCATTTGAAAAATGATAATGGTTTTCCATTTACCTTTGATAATGTCGTGGACAATTTCAAGTGGGCAGGTGTAGTCCGTGCGGATTTTCATAGATAACTCCTCTTTTTAATGATCGGCATTGCATCTTTTGACGGGACAAAATTAACGGGCGCAAAACCTGGCATACTTAAGATTATTATAACAGATTCAAAGCTAGTCTTAACAAATAAAAGAATAATTACGTTATTTACTGGGCCAAAAGCGGTATAATAAACAAAAATAATCGGGAGGTAATTATGGAGTTTCAGGAAGTTGTAGAATTAAGAAGAAGTGTCAGAAAGTATGATCCGGATAAAAAGGTTGATGAAGCCACGTTAAATCAAATTTTCGAGGCGGCGATTTTGGCGCCATCATGGAAAAATTCGCAAACAGCCCGGTATTATGTTATTCAGAGCGAGGAAACGCTGGCAAGATTTAAAGAAGCCTGTCTACCACCGTTTAATGCAAAGAATTCGGCAGATGCACCAGTGTTGATTGTGACCACCTTTGTCAAAAATGATTCTGGCTTCAACCCGGATGGTGAACCGACCAATGAACTGGGAAACGGCTGGGGACTTTATGATCTGGGTTTACACAATGAAAACTTGATCCTTAAGGCAATCGATCTGGGCTTGGATACCTTAGTCATGGGTATTCGAGATGCCGATAAAATTCGGGAAATGCTATCAATCAGCCAAGATGAAACCATCGTTTCGGTGATTGCACTGGGTTATGGCGCCCAGGAACCTAAAATGCCCAAAAGAAAAACAGTTGCAGAGATTGTCAAGTTTTTCTAATTTGGCAGCGTCGAGATGATTCAATACTGGCCATTCGCATGTAGGAGTCGTTGCCATCTTTTGTTTTAAAAGAACTGACTTCAAAGACGTGCTGTTGGATGTCTAATCAGTTTGGGAGGAAGAATTGCCACTGCTTTTTGTTCCGGAGGTACATCTGCAGAGCAAAAAGAGGGTAAGCACAAGCAAGAGAACCAAGAACTTTTTCATGTAAATGCTCCTTTCTTTTGTGATCAGGAATCACTTTGATAGTATTATTCTACCCACCGCTGACTATTTAAAACGTCAAGATATTCGGCTTATGCCGTTATAAACCAACAGAGTGGTCCCCGCAGCCTCTTTAAGTGTGCAGCTTGAGGCGGGGATTTTTCTAATTAATGCGCTTGACAAGTGAACAAGTGTTAACTATTATTAGGTTAACACTTGTTCACTTGTGGTGCATGATTAAAGGAGCGATTATGGATACTAAGGAGCGAATATTATATATTTCGTTGGATTTATTTGCGCAGAAAGGTTTTTCAGGCGTATCAGTAAGAGATATTGCAAGTGCTGTAGGTGTGCGTGAGAGTGCGCTATATAAGCATTTCAAAAACAAACAAGACATTTTAGACAGTATCATGGTGAGCATGAAAGAGCGAATCGAATTGGTTTATCAGGAAAATGAAGTTCCCGAGGTAGTTACAGAAGACGTTGCACAGGCATATAAGGAATTATCACTTGAAAAATTATGTGAAATATCCTGGAATCTGTTTTCTCTTTTTACGAAAGATCCGTTAGTATCAAATTATAGAAAATTATTAATGCGAGAACAGTTTGGCAATGAACAAGCAGCCAGACAGTATGGTGAGACTTATTTATTAGGGGCGGTTCATAAAAATAGTAAGACGTTTGCCAAGCTCGTTGAAGGTAAATTGTTCAGGGAAGAAAATCCGGAAATCATTGCGCTTCAATTTTATGGCCCGATTCTTTTACTGTTTCAACAATACGACTGTAATCCTGAGAACGAAGAACAGATTAAGGGTTACTTAAATGAACATATAAGAGTATTTGGGGAAAATTACAGCAGGCAGGTATGATCATTTGAAGAAGAAAAAAGTTATTATGATTATTAGCGGAATCTTAGTTGTATTGGCGTGATCGCAATAAAATTTAATCTCGAATAGAAAAAAGCATCGGCACGATTTGAAACATACCAGAATAAAGTAGAAACATCATATGGAAGAATAGCCTATATTGATGAAGGCGAGGGCGAAGTCATACTGAGCTGTCATGACATCTGCGGCTACGATCAAGCCTATGATACACTTGCGGATAAAACCGATGATTATCGAGAGAAAAAATATGTGTCCATGGCAGTGCTTGCGACAATCAGCCTATCAAGTATGTTAATCGGTGCAATTGGCACGGGATTAGTAGCAATTGATTATTTTGGTGTTACTGAAAGGTTTAGCGTATTTGCGGCAACCGCTTTTACGGCCATTTTGGGATTATATGTTTTTTATGGCATTGATTATTTAAAAAAAAGGTTTGACAACTTAATAATTTGAATAATTCATGAAGTAGCAAGTTAGCATCTGGCACTAAACATTAGTATAACAAAAAGTCAGCTGGTTTAGCTGACTTTTTGATAGTTTCAAACGAAGAAAAACGCTTCGTTTCGTGTTTGTGTTGCTTCTAGTTGTAAATCAGTTCCGAAACGACAATGGCATGGGCCTGTTCCTTGAGCTGGTTCATGTGCCATACCCAGGTTAACGGGCTGGTTTTCGGGTCAGGCGCCGGATGTCTAGCCAGAAGGCACCCCATGATCTGATCGAGCCGATTGCGGGCCGACCGTTCGACTGTCCGCAGGTGTTCGCCGAGTTTATCCTGGAAAAACAGCTCCAGGAATAAGTGTTGCTTATGCTCTTTGAGATAACGATAACGCAGCGCCTCATATTTTCCGATTTCTGACTGGTTGATGACATGAAACGCATCAAGGGTATTGTTGTCGAAATACTCATTTTGAATGACGGGTGTTAGGGTCGGGTCGATTTTGGATTGATCCGAGTTCATTAAATCCTTCTCCTTCAAATGTGCAAACCTTTCCGAAAGCGATGTTGCAATTTTCGAATTTACCGAGATTTTTTAAGCGACTCAATTTGCGTGAGTCCATGTTTTTGACCGGGAATTTCTCAGACGCAAACTTTTCTCGGCCTGATTTTTTCGGTCGTGAAATATTTTTACCCAAAACTCAACCGGATATTTATTTTTCATCGTTAATTCGGTATCTTTCGGAATGAAGTAAAGAAGGTTTTAAGAATTAAATTCAAGGTTCAGAAAGTCGTGCAAAACAGCCATCCCGTATGATCGATGGCGCTGTGCTATTTATTACAATAGTCGCTCAGTTGTTATCGCCAGACGGCAAGGTCGCCATGAGGGCAAAAAAATGCTTGGGCTCGCCGGAACTGAAATAATCATACCAGGCGGCTAGGGTGTCTGCCTGAAAAAGATCCAAATGCTCAATGATCTGTCTGGCCCACAACAAAGCGCCGGTGGAACTTGCCGTAATCAGGTTGTGATCGGAAACCGATGGCTGGTCGAGATAAAATTCCTGGCCTTTATAAGCGGGACAGAAGATTTCAAGAAATCCCGGGCCATTGCTGGTATGCGGACGATTATCTAATAGCCCAAAGTTGGCAAGCGCAGCAGTTGCCCCGCAGATGGCCCCTACTGTCGCACCGGAAGCGAGAAATTCGCTGGCTTTTTTAATGATTGCGCTATGCTTGGGGTCGTTCCAGGTATCGGCACCCGGCAAGAGCAGGACGCTTGTTTTGCTCATCACAAGCTCATCAATCAGGCAATCGGGTACGACTGTCATCCCGCCCATGGTTGTAATCGGTGCTTTGGTAGCGCAAACTGTTTTGAGCGAGACCGGTGGGGCGCCCTTTTTAAAAAAGCGACCAGAATTAAGCTCTGCCGTAACATAGCCCAGTTCCCAGTCGGCCAAGGTATCAAGAACGTAAACATAGATCGTAAACATAAATTTCCTCCATTTTCATTGTGTTTTAAAATGTAAACAGGTAATGCCTGGTTGCTCTTTTATTATACCTTGCAATTGTTGACAACAGTATGGCCATAATTTACAATGAAAAAAAGAAAGTTAAAAAATTGAAAGGCGGCGATCCGATGAAAGTGGACCGGCTGATTAGTATTATTATGATTCTTCTTGAAAAAGAGCGGATCGGCGCACAGGAGTTGGCAGATCTGTTTGAAGTGTCCCCCCGCACCATTTATCGTGACATCGATGCGATCAACATGGCGGGTATTCCTGTTTGTTCGACACCGGGAGTGGGCGGTGGCTTTGCCATCATGGATACGTACAAGGTTGATAAAAAAGTATTTTCGACGGCCGACCTTTCGGCGATCCTGATGGGTCTTTCTAATCTTTCAACAATGATTCGGGGGGATGAACTGGTAAACGCCCTGGCCAAAGTTAAGAGCTTTATTCCCGCCGACAGCGCCAAAGACATTGAACTGAAGGCAAATCAGATTTATGTCGATTTAAGTCCATGGATGGGCAACCGGAATATACAAGCCTATTTGGAAATTGTCAAAACAGCGTTACAGGAACACAAGCTGCTATCCTTTGACTATGCCGACCGCCATGGCAATAAAACCGCCCGAACAGCCGAGCCGTATCAGCTGTTATTAAAAAGTAATCATTGGTATTGGCATGGGTATTGCCACAAACGAAGTGATTTTCGCTTATTCAAACTGTCCCGCATCTCAAACCTGCAAATGGAAGAAAAAACGTTTGTACCACGAGAACATCACAAACTGGAGTTGGATTTTTCGGATACGCTGGCGACGATGCAGACAAAAATTAAAATCCGCATTCATCAATCGATCCTCGACCGGGTTCTTGATTATTGCCCGTATGAACACATTTTGCCAGACGGCGATGACCATTACATTGCTTATTTTCCCTTCATCGAGAACGACTATTACTTCACGATTCTTTTAAGTTTTGGCGATAAATGCGAGTGCTTGGAGCCGCCCCATATCCGTGCGGAAATGAAACGCAGAATCCAGGATATTGCTGCTTTATATGAAAATGCGGACAGGGAGCACGAATCAGGGGGCGGGCTAGTGATTAAAGAAGAATAAGCATAAAAATATCTATTTGTTGAGAGGAAACGGGTGAGATTTCTTAAAATTTAGATGCCAATTATCGTATTTGTCGTTTTTGAAATGATTGCACTGGGTTTTGAGGGCGCATTTTTATTATTCAAGAATAAATTCTCCTTTTTCGACACTGGTAACGGATGGCGTTCCATCTAAGGTGACATGCATCTGTGCTTCATAAGACTTCCATTCAAAATCGGACCAGCTAACGCCTTGAGTGGTGGCATTACTTTTACCTGTTTCTTCATTGCCAGTTGTTTCAGTCTGTCTTTCCTGTCTTTCCTGACTTTCTGCCATCATCTTTGCAGCCATTGCCATCGCATACAGCTGCGGACTTGTCTCCATTAATTTTTTCAGGTCAGAACTGGACACTTTTCCGCCCGCAGAAATTTTGGCGGCGATTTCAATCGCTTCCGCTAAATCTTTGTAGGCATTGGCCCAGGATTCACTTTGTTGTTTGGAGACCGCCAGATTATGGGCCAGATTACGTTGATCAAAGGCCGCTTCCCGATCCGCCTGGGCCTGCTGGTCGATTTCCGCTAATTGCTTTTTTACATCATCAGAAAGCTGGATATCGACACCGTTAACGGTAAGATAGCCTCTTGAAATAGCCCTGCTAACCATTGCGGAATCAGAAAAATGGATAACAAAACTGTTTGCTTTCTCGCCCTTGGTTATTCCAAGCGAGTCTTTTCCTGATGTGGCACGCATTGTCTCGTCACTTCCCGGCGTTTCATAGGCTTCTTTTGAAATACTAAGCGTATCCGTTTTTTTTGAAACAGACTGACTGGATGGTTGGCTTTTTTTTATTGATTTTTGACTTTCTGTCATTTGATTGTAGCTGTTATAGAAATTTTTAACAACAGAACTTATTTTCATCGAAACATTGCCCCCTTTTTGTAAATTGGTGTGTCTTTATATTCATTATCTTTTCTATTATCGGCAATAATTATAATTTTGTTAGTATTGCCAACATTGATTTGTTTGTGTTTTAGGTGTCAAACTTATCTCAGATCATGTTTTATAGCTTATAATTTGAAATATCATGTACTTTGATATTGGAACAATTCTTGCATTTGCTTGCAAGGATAACCGTGCATTTTGTAAATATATTTGTCCCATTACAATCTTTTTAAAACCGACGAGTTATTTCTCACTGCTTAGGATTAAAATAGATGAAGAAAAGTGCAACGGCTGTGGCCGCTGTAAAAAGGTATGTCCGATGAATGTTGAGATGACAAATAATTCTCGAAAACGGATAAATGGAACGGAATGTATTCTGTGCTTCAAATGCTTTGAGGAATGCCCCCAAAAGGGACTACACTTATAGAAATAAGTAAGCCTTCGTAATAAGTTTTCATTGAGAGGACTCAAAACAGGCTTCTGTAATCGCTGAAAATTTGTTTTTCATAATAGTAGAGGTGTTATCGTGAATACAGCAAGAAAGAATATACTTGGAAAATGGATCCGAATTGGTCTTTTGGTCATACTGTTGCTAGCTGTTGTACTTGGAATTTTGTGGAACAGGCATCTTAATAAAAGCGCATTGATCGCCGCATATGAAACACCACAAAATCAAATAGTCTACTTGTTAGGAACTCTTCACGAATCACATTTTAACAAATTTCTGGGCTATTCAATGGAAGATATTACGAGTGTGATTGCGAACATCGAACCCGATACTGTTCTGATTGAAGCCAGAGAAGAAATGTATGATGAATACGGTGTTGTTGATGGACCGATTGATATGACAGTGGTGTATAGTTACTGCCTTGATAATGACATCAAAGTCGGAATGGTGGATTGGTGGGTGGTTGATAATGAGTTTAAAGAAAATTCAACCAATGTGAAACGGGATGATAAGATATTTGAAAATATTAACCGTAAAGTGAAGACTTTGCCAGCGAAAACAACAATTCTGGTGGTTTGTGGTTCCGGCCATTTTTATGAACAGTCGGAACGCTTTATTGCCAATGGCTTTGCAAAAAAGCTGATACCGAATAAGTCTGATATTTTTGTCAGTAAAAAAGACGGATTTACTTATCCGGACAGTTTGGAAGATCAGTGGGAAAAGCGTGCTTATTTTTATGCCTACACATTTCCGCAGATCATTGAAAATGATCCCAATTTAAGCGATAACATCAAATCACAGTTCACCGAAGGAAATCATGATAGTTTCTATCATAGCCAAATGGCCTACAACACGTTGTTTAGAAAGAATATGCTGTATAAATAGAATTAGTTGAATGAAGTGCGACGGTCTGTTTTGGCCGATGGATGCCATTTGCACGACAATGCTATTTAAGGTAGCAATTGTGCGTAAAGGAGAATAGCTTTGCTATTTTGGTATATTTCAATTAAACGCGGGATTGACGAAGAATCAAAAATTCCCCGGCAATGTGATTTGTCAAAATTGCAAGAATGTTTTTAATCTCATTGAGAATAAAGATATCTGTCTTAACTGCGGTAAACAGGACTGGGAAATATTATGCGGTAAAGCGTTTATGATTAAAAAATTGTGGCCTGTGAAATGACAATGCTCCCATGAAGAAAGATCAGATCGTCTTTCTTCATGGGAGCATTGCGGCACATGCTGGTTGTTATTTTTTAATAACAGGGATCCAAACCTCGTATTGGGCATTTTGGGGATCAGCATGGATGTAAACTTCGATGTCCGGGGCATTGCCGTATTCATAGCCTGAAGTGGGGAGCCACTCGGTGACAATCCGTCGTTCTAAGTCTTGAATGGATTGACTGGTACCACTACCTGAAAATATAGCCCATGTTGAGGCCGGAATTTGATATTCCGTTAAGCTGTCATCAATATCTTGAGTACTTGCAACGGCGATAAAATACTTCCATTCCTCGGTGTTATTGCAAACACTGACACCCAATAGTCCCATGGGCTGATGATCCATCATTGCTGCTAATTTGGGAATTGTGCCATCAGTGGCAGCTTTTTGCCACATTTGGGGGACGATTTCGAAATTTTTTTCAATTTCCTTGTACAAGGGTTGCCCAATGCCAATAATTCGAAAGGCTTGTTTTTGTTCAATTTTGTAATTCATTTCCGCTACTCCTGTAATCGTAAGTTTGAAGCTGATCGGCGGGTATGCGCGTAGCTCAATGCCACCTTCTTTAACAAGAGAAGGGGCAACACCATGAATAGTTTTGAACGCTCTGTTAAATGCAGTCGGCGAAGTATACCCGTACTTTAAAGCCACATCAACAATTTTTTCCTCGCTACTTAGTAGATCCACAGCGGCCAGTGACATTCTCCGGCGTCGGATATATTCAGATAGCGGAACATTTGCCATGTATGCAAACATTCGTTGGAAGTGATAAGTTGAACAACAGGCAATTGCTGCAGGTTGATTGTAGTCAATTTCCTCAGTAAGATGTTCTTCAATATAATTTATTGCATTATTTAGTCTTTCAATCCATTCCATTGATTCAGCTCCTTGTTACTATTATAGTGTTTCGAGAGGATCTGTCCTCTCTTTTCATGCACAAATTAGCGAGTCGTTTTTAGACGGCAAGATTATTATATCGATTTAAATACTGGTTTTCAATCAGGTAATTTAAAAACGGCGCGTGCTAAAGGAAAGTTGGAGGATGAAAGAGTTGAACGGCTACTGGGCTGCAGTTGATATTTGATGCAGTTGTGCGAAGCATTTAAAAGAGTGATCGGAAACTATTCCTGAAAAATTAAAATGAAAAAACAGCTCCTTTATCTAACTGGAATATAACAAACGAAACGTCACCATGTCATTGCCCATGTCATCGGGGTTATTTTAATTAATGTACTTGACAAGTGAACAAGTGTTAACTAGTATTAGGTTAACACTTGTTCACTTTTGCGTGTTATTAAAGGAGCGATGATGAATACTAAAGAGCGTATAGTATATATTTCGTTGGAGTTATTTGCACAGAAAGGTTTTTCGGGAGTATCGGTAAGAGACATTGCAAGTGTAGTCGGCGTACGTGAAAGCGGTCTATATAAGCATTTCAAAAACAAACAGGATATTTTAGACCGTATCATGGTGATCATGAAAGAGCGAATCGAATTGGTTTATCAGGAAAATGAAGTTCCCGAGGTCATGACAGAAGATGTCGCGGCGGCCTATAAGGAATTATCGCTTGAAAATTATGTGAAATATCCTGGAATTTGTTCTCTCTTTTTACGAAAGATCCGTTGGTATCAAATTTTAGGAGATTGCTAATGCGAGAACAGTTTGGGAATGAACAGATAGCCAGGCAGTATGGTGAGTCTTATTTATTAGGTGTGGTTCGTAAGCAAGGCAAGACGCTTGCAAAGCTCGTTGAAGGTAAATTGTTCAGGGAAGAAAATCCGGAAATCATTGCGCTTCAATTTTATGGGCCGATTCTGTTACTGTTTCAACAATATGATTGTAATCCCGAGAATGAAGAACAGATTAAGGGTTACTTAAATGAACATATAAGAGCATTTGGAAAAAATTATAGCAGGACGGTATGAGCATTTGAAGAAGAGGGGAAAAGTGATCAAAATAATTAGCGGAATCTTAGTTGTATTAGCGGTTGTGCTGTTAGTAAAATTTAATCTTGAAATGAAAAAAGCATCGGAACGATTTGAAACATACCAGAATAAAGCAGAAACCGTTGAAACATCATTTGGAAGAATAACCTATATTGATGAAGGCGAGGGTGAAGTCATCCTGAGCTGTCATGGCATCTGCGGCGGTTACGATCAAGCTTATGATACACTTTCGGATAAAACAGATACTTATCGAGTGATCGCGCCTTCGCGATTTGGATATCCGGGGAGTGATGTCGCAACGAATCCGAGTATTGATAGTCAAGTAGAAACCTTTGTCGAAAAGGCTGATGGATGGTATAATTTAATGGAATATGGGTCAGTTTATGATAAACACAAGTCGATGAAATGTAAAAAAACAGCACCTTTGTCTAACCGGAATATGACGAACGAAACGTCCCCGAGTTATGCCTGTGTTATGTGAAGGAAAACGGGAAAAGCGGGCGCTGGTTAAAATAATTGGCGCGTAAGGTAGTTTGTCGGCTTGTATCTGACCAGAATATAAAAGGAGATAACAATGGCAACCAGTAAGGAATTTGCAGAGTATGTTTGTGATCAACTAATGGCAGCGGGAAACGTCAGCTGCAGAAAAATGTTTGGCGAATATGGCATCTATCTTGACGAAAAAATTGTGGGTCTGATCTGCGATAATCAGTTTTTTTTAAAGAAAACCGAAGTGGGGCGTTCCATGATCGAAGAACACCTGACAACCGTTGAGGAGGGGCTGCCATACCCCGGGGCCAAGCCACAGTTTTTGATTGAATCATTGGATGACCGGGAGTGGCTGGGGGAATTGTTGCGGGCCTGCTATCAGGAACTGCCAATGCCCAAACCCAAGAAAAAGAAAAAATGATGAATCAGCAAGCATATAAAAAGACTTACAAACCATTGGTTTTGTGGCTGCTGTTCTTTCTGGCAGCAAGCACCCTGATGCCAATGGGGATCAACAGAATAATGCAGGAACACTTAAAGATTACTTGGGGGGCGGGTGCTGAGGTTAAAATGATCCTGATGTTCATGGTGCTTGCCATTGATGGATTAATGTGGATGATTTATGCTGGTGAATATGTCTACTGGATTAATGGCGGGCCCAGCTTTGAGGAAGCAAAAGCAGCGGGCAGTGAAAAAAGAAAAGCATATGCAGGGGCGCATTTAAAGGTGTTTTTAAAAATGACATTGCTTTGCTGTGTCTACCTTGCAATCAGTTTGCTTTTTCGATTTCCGATGGGGATTGATATTGTTGCGATCACAGCAGCTGTTGTTGGCGCAGCGATTAAGACCATGCCGATTCACTTTGATTAAAAACGTTGGGCACATTTGATGTGAGGCTGTCACAGCCAATCTGCCATAGCGGCGATATATTGTTTTAACGACATTAAAGCTTCGACAATCCGAAACAATCAGCGCAATGAAATCTTTATGATGCGCTAAACAACCGCAGCGTGAGGCATCAAACCATCTTTATGGATATTTTAGACGAAGAAAAAACGGCTAGTGTGTGATAGCCGTTTTATGTGCATTAATCCTTTATCTCGTCAATCAAGTCAGACAGTTCGCCTTCCTCGTCGAGTTTTTTCAGGTCCGAAAAGCCGCCAATACAGGTTTCCCCGATAAAAATAAAGGGGACGCTATAGTGATGGGTTTCTGCCTGTAACTGATAACGCAGGTCGTCATTCTTAAAAATATCAACATCGGTGTAGGCAATTCCACGTTCATCAAGCAGTTTTTTGGCACCATTGGAATACGGACAAAACGGCCAGGTATACAATTTTATTTCTTTTTTCATGGGTCTCCTTTCTTTACATCATCAGGGATCAATGTGATGGTATTATTCTACCCACCACTGGTCACTTAAAACGCCAGTATTTTTCAAAAAAACGTTTCAAAAACCGGGTGGCAAAACGGAGGTATTCAAAAACGGAGAAAATAAAACAGGTTATCAAGCAGTTTAGGATAAACCGAGTTAATGCGGTAAATGAAGGCGCTAAAAAGTGAACACATACCCGGAAGAGAGCAATTGTAGTGTTACGCTTGTCGGGATATGTTCATATGGTGGCGGATATTGTTTTTATTAAAAGACGCCAGCAGGTCATCCAGCTGTCGCTCCATCGTTTGAATCACCTGTTCCTCGTCCTGATAGCTAATCACTTTAAAGACATTCTCAATCTCAACGACGCCATAGTTGTTGTTCAGCTGCTTGTTCAAAAACGCATTCATCAGACTGTCGGCGACGGACTTTAAGACGTCGACATTTTTATCAATCGCTTTGATCTGTTTGATCGTTTTTCCCCGATTGAACAGAAAATCCAGCTGGGTAATACTGATCAGGTAGGACGCACTGTAAAAACTCAGCCATTCGCGAACCTGCCGGTTAAACGCCTGTTTTTCAACGGTTTCAATCAGTTTTTCAGGTGTCAGCCCGTTATAGTCAATGTTGTCGAGCAGCAGCAACTTAAAATTGACATTGAGTTTTCTGGCATTATTCCAGATTTCGGCAATCAACCGTCGGCGTTCGGTGGCATAACTGACAATTGCGACAATCAGACTGACGAGCGATCCGGTAAAGATGCCAAAAAGAAACGAATTGTAGTTATCGAGGTTATTAAGAATATGACTTTTTAACGGGTCGACAACTAAATCGGGGATTATATCGTCAATCGCAAAAATCGCAATTGCAGATAAAACCGTCAGAACTAGGGTCACAATCGTACTGTACTTAAATGTCTTCATAAACAACGCTCCAGATTTTTTTATTTATTATAACTAAGTTTATTTTAATTGTAAATCCATTGATTAAAATAAAATTCGTAAAAGCGAAGGTTATCAGTAAGGAGTCTGGCGAGTTTGATAAACCCTGCAAGCGTTGCGTTATCAAGGAGTAGCGAATTGTCAAGTTTTGTCGAATTCGTCGTCGCTGTGGAATACGGATGCGTGTTGATTTTAACAACCATACTCTGTGGAATGTACAAGCGATCAACGGGTATATTTAATATACTCGCCGGAAATGGTTGAAATGGGACAGATGGTGCACCAGGTGCGTGGCTTATAAACCAGTGACAGGATCACACCGATAAACGTGGTGGTCATCATCATGGAATAAAAACGGTAGGACAGATGCGTCAACCAGGCTGGGAGCCTTTCAAATGTGATCAATTGAGGCATTTCAAATGGCAGGGGAATCACAATCAGAAAACGCAGGTATTCCAAAGCGGGTGAAAAGCCTAATCCAACACGAATGGTGGTCATGGTGATAAAGGTTAGGCTGATACCAAAATAGATAAGCATAATCCATTTCATCTTACCCTGGATAAAAAAGGCTGGCGTTTTCAACGATAATTTCGAAGTAAGTTTACCGGTCGTGCTCAGCAGGCTGGCCCGGGGGCAGTAGCCTTGGCACCAGGTTTTTTTACGGTTTCTAAATAATAAAATAAAGGGCAACATCATGCAGATGAGACCTAAAATGGCAAAGTGAATATTGACAAAGCCCAAAGCAAAATAAGTCAGGACCAGGAGGAATAAGAATCGATTGTTTTTCATACAAAAGCACCTGTAATTAAAAACGAAGAACGGGTCATAAAAACAGGAATGGTTCCGTAAATACCAGTTCGATGGGGTTTGGCAGTAATGGGCCAACTGCCGTTGAGACAGCTTTGCAGCTTGTAGTAAAAAAGCCCCAATGCGCCACCGAAAAGTGAGCCTATTATTTTAGTATACATTTTATACCTCCGAAAAAATTGATAAATCAGGTGAATGTCTCTTATTGTATCAAAGGCTTTTTTTGAAATCGGTGATTAGATCACAGTAAATAAACGGATAGTTCAGAAGCCCTGATGCCAGGGGGACTTATGCTGATTTGAGAGATACTCCACAAATGAACCGACGCCAAGTATTTGCAGTTGAATAAAACATCAAATAAGGATATGATTTTATCAACTGGAAAGGAGTCGTTGAGAATGCCAAATATCAAACCAGTCTCGAACCTAAGAAACGATCCGGAAGTATTGCGGGATGTTGCGGTGGCAAACCAGTTTTTTTAACAAAAATAGTCGAGCCATGGGAAGATCACTGGCATTGGCAAAGACAACAAAAAAGGCTCTGTTTATTGAAAATGAAAAAGGAGGGATCAGAAATGATGAAAGACAGAAAAAATATTCTATTTCTTGCCATTGGCGTGCTGCTCTCAGTAGTTTCGAAACTGTTGCAATTTGTTTATCAAGCGAAGATTGGGGACTTCATTGTTATACCGGCAGCGGTATTTTTTGTGTTGGCGATTTTGCACTCGTTGCCAGCCTTTAAAGCCCTGTATCGCACCGCTCAAGGAGCCCGACAAGCCAATATTATGGCAACCCTGGCTTGTTCGGCGGTGGTATCATTCCAGATTATGATGATCCTGATTATTGGCAATAGCAATTGGTTGGGGTTGTTACTGCTGGTGCCATTTATAGCAATGGGGGCATTGTTTGGGGTTAAATGGTTTCAAAATATTGTGAAGTCAAAAGGCTGAGGTGGAGGAGGTTCGTTGGATTTAGCGGGAAGAACAAACCTTGTTACAATCCTATCCGATAAGTGTTGCGGGTTTAGCGAATTTCAGCGATTCTGAAACGACAAAAAACCTGCCACTCGCTGGCAACAGGTTTCTGTAATTTTATCTTGATATTTTTGATTGAATTGACAAAAACGACGCTACAATTTCATGAAGCGTTTGATTAAAAATCGGGTTGGTTTATAATAAAAGCCTTCCATGGTTTTGGCAACTGTCGCCAGCTCATCTCTTATTTTTATATTCTGGGGGCAATGGCTTTCACATTTCCCGCATTTTGAACAAAGAGATGCATTACTCGCCTGGCTTTTGACACTGGTTTGCATAATATACTTGCTAAGCGCCGCTGTTTTTCCTTCAATCTCCCGATCATTATAGGTTGAGAAGCACGTCGGAATGTCAACACCTTTCGGACACGGTAAGCAATAATTACATCCGGTACAGGGGATTTTTATCTTTTCGCTAAGTATTTGGGTGACCTGATTAAACAACCCGAAATCAGCCTCAGTAAAGGCATTGGCTTTCGCCTGGGATGCGACTTTAATGTTTTCTTCAACCATCGCCTGTGAATTCATGCCCGATAAAACAACCGTAACTTCGGGATGATTCCAAATCCAACGAAGGGCCCACTCCGCTGGGGAACGCTTCACGTAAGCATTGTCCCACACCTTATAAACTTCCTTGGGCAGATTGGTAACCAGCTTCCCCCCTCTTAAGGGTTCCATGATCATCACCGGCAACCCTTTGGCAGCAGCATATTCCAAACCGCCTTTGCCAGCCTGTTTATTTTCATCCAGAAAATTATATTGGATCATACAAAATTCCCAGTCATAGGCATCCACCAGTTTTATGAATTCGTCCCGACCGCCATGGTATGAAAAACCAATATTGATAATCTGTCCGGCCTGTTTTTTTTCCGCGATCCATTTGAGAATCCCTAAATTGACCAGCCGCGTCCAGATATTGACATCGGTGAGCATGTGCAGAAAATAATAGTCAATACGATCGGTTTGCAGCCGTTCCAGTTCGGCATTGAAAATCTTATCCAGGTCTTCATACTTCTTTACTAAATAGGGCGGCATCTTGGTGGCAATTTTTACCCGGTCACGATAGCCTTTGGCCAGCACCCGGCCTAAAATCGCTTCACTTTTGGGATAAATATAGGCGGTGTCAAAATAATTAACGCCATTTTCAATGGCATAGATGATCTGTTGCTCAACCTCATTTTCATCTTTGGCAAAACGCATACAGCCAAATCCCAGGGCAGAAAGTTTGTCGCCATTTTTAGGATTGATTCGATAATTCATATACGTAGCTCCTTCATTAATTCATTATAATCGCTTTTGATCAGTATTCTCTGATTTCATTGTATCTTAACTGTGATGACGTACAATCAATATGACTGATTAGTCATTCATTTGCAAAAAAATTAGTTTTTAATGCTGTCCCATAGAAAATTAAATGATGTTTCAACAAACCCGTCGTCGGCTGCCAAACTGGGGTTATCAATAAAATAATAGGTGTTCGCATTGAGGATACCCATCAGCAGATTGCTCATATAATCCAGACTGACATTTTTGATAATTTCCTGCTCAATTCCTTCGGCAATTAATTCCATGATATTATTAAATTTACTTAACCCTTCTTTGCGGGTGGTTTCCCCGATACAGGAAGCATTACAGAACTGTTGAAAAAATAAAAATTCGTCAGTATGATCAAGGCTCCAGCCGATGTAATTAATATAAATCCGTTTGAGTTTGCTTCTGAAAGTCGATTCTTGTTCAAGCCCAAGGGTTAAACGCCGGGTCAAGGATTCTTTGCAGGTCAAATAAAGCACATTAATCAGTTCTTCCTTGCTTCCGAAATAGTTAAACAGTGTTCCGGTTGCCACCCCAGCCTCTTTTGTAATCCGAGCGGTCGGGGTGTTATCAAAACCATATAAATTAAAAAGTTTTAAGGCTGCTCTTAATAGTCTGTCGCGCTTATCCAATTCATACCTCCTGACCAATCTTTTTCTGAATCTTGATGATGTTGATTATACTGCAAAATGACTATTCAGTCAATTAAAATTTCTGACATACTTTGCTTTTAAACTTTTTTATCTGCCTTCACGAAATAAAAAGATTTGGGATAACCTGCTTGCCTATTGGGCTCATAACAGATGCAGCTTCAGTAGATCGCCAGCATGGATTCTTAGCTTATTCTGGATTTAAAAAATCGACCCAAATGAAATGGATAACGTTGTTGAAGGAATTGTTGGCAGATAAGCGAACTCAGCGGATCGTGAAGATTCAAAAGAAAATGGGGAGAGTAACCGCCAAGTGAGTCGGTTCTGGGGCTGGGAAAGGGCTTTTGTTAAAGTAATGGACATGACAAACAAAACGTCCCCATGTCTCCAAAGTGGTGCCTTTGATTAAAATAACGGGTGAATAAGATGTGCAATGTAATTATATTTAAGGACAACGTCAACAAAATAGGTTATAATATCTTTAAATATAAGATAAGAGGTGACAAATTATGGCACAAACAAATATCAACATTCGGATGGATGAAGAATTGAAAAAAAACTTTGATATGATTTGTACAGAACTAGGCTTAAATATGACAGCAGCGATCAATGTTTTTGCAAGAGCAGTGGTTCGTAAGCATGGGATTCCCTTTGATTTGACCATTAATGATGATTTTTTCTATGGTGAAGCAAACGTGGAAAGATTAAGAAAATCCATCAAAAGTCTTGAGGCTGGCAAGGGAACCGTTCATGAGCTAATTGAGGCTGACGATGAATAAGGTCTGGACGGATGAAGCCTGGGAAGATTACCTATATTGGCAAAGCCAGGATAAAAAGACATTAAAGCGAATCAATGTACTGTTGCAGGATATTGACCGGAATGGTTATGAAGGAATTGGGAAACCAGAACCATTAAGGTATGAATTCCAAGGTTTTTGGAGTCGCCGAATTGATGACACCAATCGAATTGTATACCGGATAAAAGACGATCAAATTGAAGTTGTGCAATGTCGTTTTCATTATAAATAAGCTGATGGATCAATTCATCTAAACAAAATGGTTAAAGTACAAGTAAATTTCCGGTTATTGATCAAGCAGATGACAAACAAAATGAACTTAAGACATGTAGGGAGAGTGCCTGTCAATTGAGACGGGTGCTGGGAAAGGCAATGGTGGTGCTTTTATTAAAGTGAGGGTTATGACGAAACGTCCCCGATGACTCCCCATGTCTCATAATAAACTGTGACGTATCGAATGCCGTTAACTTAATGACATTGCCCTTCGGGGTAGTGTTTTTTTATTTTTTGGATTATAATAAATCGAATTGTAAAAACAAAAAGGGGTACGAAGATGATTAAGTTTGAAGATTTTATAAAGGTTCCATGTCCAGAAAGAACCAAAGTTAAATTCAATATGAAAACCGGTGATTCAAGTATAACGGCCTGGGACTTATTGCTTGAAGATGATCCTCTTTGGACTACTTTAAATGGATGGAGATCAACTCATCCAAACCACAACCTAAATCATGCAGATTATTTAATTGCTCTTGCACAGTATTATCCATATGGACCTGAATATTTTGTTTTTGGTGGAATATATAAAGTTGATAGAATTGTGCCAGAAATTTTAGACGGCATAGGTTATAAATTATTTTTATTAGATGACTTTCAGGAATATATTAAACGATTAATTATTAAAATTGATAAGCCTATTGGCCGAAATTTATATAACAGGAAATATGAATCACTTCAAGAACAGTTGAATCCAGAGATTTATGAATTAGCTCCAGGCTCCAAATTAGGTCATTTCCCTGGATATCAAAATGTTAGTTTGAACCATAAAGACATGCAATTGATTGTAAAAAGTGAAGAACCTAGTTGGCAACAAGCACTTTCGAACGTTAAGGGAATTTATGTAGTTACTGACACAAGCAATGGAAAACTATATATAGGATCAGCATCAGGAAATTCTGATGGAATTTGGCAACGATGGTCAGGTTATGCCGATCCTAAAAATCTTACAGGTGGAAACAAAGAGTTCATAAATATATTAAAAGATAAAGGTGATAATTATATTGCTGATAATTTCAAATATAGTATCCTTGAAATATTCGACACAAAGACAAAAGTTGAAACTATCATTGATCGTGAAAATTATTGGAAAGGTGTGTTTGAGTCGAAAAAATATGGTATGAACCATAATTAAGATTGTTATAAACTAGAAAAAGATTTCGTTATACTGAAATACAAACAAGAAGCCCATGAAAGTTTTCGATATAACGAAAACATTTGTGGTCTTCTTGTTGTTTGTTCGATATAATAGGATAAATAGATAGGGAGTGATGAGTTTATGATAAAAAGAGAAAGATATATACAACAAATCAGACCTTTTATTAATCAGAATGTAATTAAGGTATTGACGGGAATTCGAAGATGTGGAAAATCGGTGATGTTGGATCTTATAAAAGATGAATTAATAGACAAAGGCGCTGAAAAAAGTCAAATTATTTCAATCAATTTGGAATCAGGAGAATGGTTGCTAAAAAATCAGATCGATCAGCTCTATGATCATGTCAAAGAACGTGTACGACAAGGGAAAAAAACCTATCTGTTCCTCGATGAAATTCAGGAAGTAAATGGCTGGGAGAAGGCAATTAATGCATTTCTCATCGATTTTGATATTGACATTTATATTACTGGTTCAAATGCCAAGCTGCTTTCAGGAGAACTTGCTACATACTTGGGTGGGCGGTATGTGGAATTCAATATATATCCATTTTCCTTTAAAGAAGTTTGCGAGATTAACATGGTTGACGGTGTGGATGCCGATATACAGAAGCTTTTCAGAAGCTATCTCAGGATGGGTGGTATGCCATTTATCTACGACGCACACATTGATGAGAATTCCCAAAAGAAGTATCTTTCAGACATCTATGATTCAGTCGTATTAAAAGACATCGTTGAACGAAACAAGGTTAGAAATATTGATTTGCTCCAAAGGATTCTTCTATTTTTGATGGTCAATATCGGAAACCCATTTTCTGCCCCGGCGATGATTAAATTTTTAAAGAATGAAAAAAGAAGCCTTTCGCAAGAAACAGTTTACAATTATATTAATTACGCTGAAGCAGCGTGTTTCGCTCACCTTGTCGAAAGAGAAGATGTTCTAGGCAAACAGATCCTAAAGTTTCAGGAGAAAATCTATTTGACAGACCATGGTTTCAGGGAAGTTATTTATGGAAATAATGAACGGGATATCCAACAAGTTTTGGAAAATATTGTTTATATCGAGTTATTAAGAAAAGGGTATACCGTCAAAGTCGGAAAGGTATCAACGACAGAAGTTGACTTTGTGGCGTATCGGGGAAGTGAACGTATTTATTATCAGGTTGCATATATTTTAGCGGAAGAATCAACGGTTGAAAGAGAATTTGCTCCTTTAGAAGCGATCCAGGATAATTACCCCAAATTTGTGCTCACAATGGATGAGTTTGATCGAAGTCGAAATGGTATCCATCATTTAAACTTAATAAAATTTCTCCTTGAAGATTAAAAATGTCAGTCGGAACAGGAACAGTGCCCGACACCAACTTATAGACTTATTAGGATAAGTCAACCAAGAGTAGAATCCAGCAGTCCTTCATCCCGGAGACCATCACAGCCATTGGTTTAGACGTTTCATTTGGCCAATTCCTCAAAGGCAGCCTGATGTTTTTTAAGAATGCGTTTGGCAATGGCGTCAACTGCGTCATTAGCAATCACTTCTTCTTCCTGAAACTGGCTGAACTCTAGTGGCAGTATTATTTTTAAAAAGGATGGCAGCGCTATTTTCATCCACAAGTCGGGCAACCTTGGAAAAATTCTGGTTGGCTTCGGTGATGGAAACCAACTAAAAAGAGTTTACATAGGAGACGATGAAATGACTAATAAACCGCCGTATACGATAACGGAAAAATCTGCCGATTACCTGGCGAAGATAGTAGAAACCGTAACAAAACTGGAATACGCCACAGATTTCAATCGGAATATTCGTCTACATCGATTAAATCGAGTTCGGACAATTTACTCATCCCTCGCTATTGAAGGTAATTCCCTCTCGCTCGGGGAAGTGACTGCCGTCATTGAAGGTAAGATAATTGCAGGGAAGCAAACAGAGATAAAAGAAGTAAAAAATGCATACGAAGCCTATGACAAAATTATAAACTTCAATCCTTATGACGTAAAAGACTTTTTGAAAGCCCACGAGTTAATGACACAAGGCTTGGTTGAGGAATCTGGAAAGTTTCGAAGTGGCGATGTCGGTGTGTTCGAGGGCGATGTGGCTGTACATATCGGCGCAAGACCACAGTTCGTACCGGTCCTTATCAAGGATTTGTTTGAATGGGCTAAGAAGTCTGATCTGCATCCCGTGCTAAAAAGTGCAATTCTTCACTATGAAATTGAAACCATCCATCCGTTTTCAGACGGAAATGGACGTATGGGACGGCTATGGCAGACCCTCGTGCTTGCAAAATGGAATACAATTTTTGCTTGGATTCCAATGGAATCGGTTATGTTTGAGAAGCGTCCGCAATACTATGATGCAATCGAAGCGGCAAGAAAATCTAATGATTCCGGCGTGTTTATCGAATTCACATTATCCGCTGTTTTAGATACAATCGTCGAACAGGACAAGCACCAAGTAAAGCACCAAGTAAAGCACCAAGTCGATTTAACAGGCACACAGATAGACGTTTTGAAATCGCTTCAAGACAAAACGTTGTCACGAAAAGAAATCTTTGCAACAATCGGAATGAACGGCGACTCCCGCTCGTTTAAACGACACATCGAACCGCTCATAGTGGCAGACCTCATCGAGATGACTGTCCCAGATAAACCGAACAGTCGCTTGCAAAAGTACAGGCTAACGGATAGCGGTAAATCAGCCATCACAGAAAATTAGAAAGCTTGTTTAAAACATAAAAACCAGACTACAATAGCCTGGGTTTTAATAATTTGTATATTACATGGTATCTTACGACTAAAACCAATGACGAAGCGTCCTCATGTCTTCTGCAAATGCAATACAGAGGTATCGCCATTTTAATTTTCTTGCAAAATCAGTAATAAAGCAAACCCAACAAATGGGGCCTATATAGGAAAGGCCCCGTTTGTTGGAAACGAAAAAACGAGATGAAGTGAAGTGAACGATAAATTAGGAACTGCTAAAATGATTAAAGATTTTGGGGATAAACCGTTGAGAAGTGAACAACTTTAGTAATTTTATTTAGATGGAGAGCCAGATTTAAAAGAAATGTCTTTAGATCGCGATGTTTCATTTAATATGAACACATAAGACAAACGAAACGTCAGTGGATGGCGGTTTGTCATAAATACAAGCACAAAAGAACCGTCCCCTTGTGCTTAGTCTAGAACGTTGATAATTTCAGTAGCTATAGCTTTGGCTAATAATGGTGGAACTGCGTTTCCGACTTGTGTGTACTGAGGTGTTTCATATTTTCTGAACATAGAACCGGTAGTTCGCTTGCCATAAAAAATGAAACTATCATCAAAAGATTGAAGTCTTGCTAACTCCCGAACAGTAAAAATTCTATCCTGAAAAGGACAAATTATATCATCTGGTAAAGTCATAATGGTATTGCTAGGTTTGTCTCTTTGTAATTTAGCCCTAGAATTTTTTTTTGTTAATAAAATATCTAAATCACTTTGACTAAATTTTTTACTGTTAAATAAATCAAGAGTGTATTGCTCATTATTACCTGTTTTTGCAGAAAAATATTTTAATAAATTAGGATATTTTTTTAGGTTTATACCATTTTCACTTATTCTTTTTCGTACTGATAGAATTGACTCTCCTTCATTTAGAAGTGAAAACCTCTCTATAATATAATCGCGATGAAATGTTTTATCATTATTATAAAAATGACTTTCAGGAATAGAGAGTCCAGTATTAATATTAGGTGTTCGTCCTTTTTGAGATGCTTGCTGAAATAAAGAGCAATTTTCAATATTGAACATATCACCTAAAGCATCTATTGTGGTAATTTTATTTTTCGAATGTGTTGGTGAAGGGTACTGAGGGGCTTTTAATCCATTTTGGTGAGCAATTAGAATAAATCTATTTCTGTTTTGTGGTACACCAAATTCTGCTGCATTTAAAATTTTATAATCTAAAGAATTATAATTGATTTTATTTAACTCATTAACTATAATATCTAATGCGTGAGTATTAGAATAGATCTCTTTATCAAATAGACTTTCATAATTGGGAAACTTTATATCAGTAATTCCAGTCACATTTTCAAAAATTACATACTTGGGTTTTATTTCGGCGATAATTCTTAAGTATTCTCTAAATAATTTATTTCTTATATCATTTTCGCTCTGTTTTCCAGCTCGGCTGAAACCTTGACAAGGAGGTCCTCCAAAAATAGCATCAATACAAACATTGTTTTTATCGATTATAGGCAATTGGCTTATATTATACAATATGTCTTTTCCTGAAATATTTCTAATATCTTTAACTTCAAGAATAGTATTAAACCCATCAATCAAACCTAATTGTTCGTGCCTGTTTTTATAAGTTAATGCAGCATCTTCGCTAAGTTCGTTTGAATAAATGATGTGAAATCCCGCCTGAATAATTCCTTCACTAACACCTCCAGCTCCAGCGAATAAATCAATTGCAAAAGGTTTTTTTTCTTTCATAATAATGCTCCTAATTTATTGTGAAAATAATACAATAAATTTTTTCTTTTGTCCAGGAAAATATTTAAAAAGAGTTTTTGATCATTTCATCAAGATAACTATGTCGTATTTCCCGTTGTTTTTTATCCATGTTGCTATTTCTTGCCGCATTTATAAATGCTTCTGGTAGATTGTTGCAAAAATCACATAATTTATAATTTAATTTTTCGATTGAAATATCTGGTAAGATATCATAATTTAAAAGCAATGCTGTAAACAATGAAAAGGCATTGCTTCTTATATAGAGATACTTTCTTTTTTTATAACCGTCTATTTCTGGGATATCCAAACTTATAAATATTTCTATAGCTCTTTGGAATTTTCTAAGGATGATATCTCTATTTTTGCTAACGTTATTCGTAAGATTATCAATCTCTTCATCTTTTAAAACCCGACTGTGGAAAGTACCTTTTAATAAAATACCTATCATATCGATGGCATCTTTACTGTTATTGTTTCTGCGAATTTCATTAGAACTATAAATATCTCTACTTAGAAAAAAATCAGCTAACGCATTGAAGTTTTGTTTAACAGCCCATTCTTTAAAATTGTTGCTTATAAAAGGATTTTCCTTCATATTATTGATGATTTCAATCTGTTCATCAGGTATATCATCAAAATTATCGGTTGCAATACTAAAGGCAATATCATTACTAATTAGTCTTGCCAGCAAAACAAATTCGTTGTCTGAAAATTTAGATATAGTTTTTTCAGTTTCTGTTAGTTCATATGTGCCAATATTTAATCGTCTAAAAATTTCTGCAATTTCACTAGAATCTTGGTCAGGGTTATATTTTAATTTTACTACACCTATATCATACAAGGAGATCTTGGTTTTAGTAGTGTCATCAAAATCTTTGTAATAAGTACCATCAACTTGAAATTCGTTTTTTAAGAAGCGTTCGATTGTTCTTAATCTTTGTTGACCGTCTATTACATGAGTATATCGCACATGTGAGTCTAAATCTATATCACCGTCAGCTAGGAATATTTCCGGACAAGGCAGACCTAATAAAATTGTTTTTATGAATTCTATTTGATGTTTCTCTTCCCAAACAAACTTGCGCTGATAGTAAGGATCGTAAATAAGTTCTTTCCGCTGCATCTTGTTAAATAAATCGCCAAGTGATTCAGATTTTATTTCGAATTTATCATTTAATTCCATTTTTGACCTCCTCGATATTTTGAAATTTATTTAGCTGATCTTTTAGTCTCAGAATGAAAAAGACTTCATTTAGATATATTGCTCCAGAAATCTTCAGATCATACTCACTGGATAAATCAGAAAAAAAACGAAACCAAAAATTTCTAGTTTCTTCACAACCAATAGAATCTGGTCTGATAAATCCAGAAGGAATATTTTTCTTAAAATATTTTAATGAGTCCTTGCTTTTAAATGAAGTATTATCAGTGTAATTATCCGTTTTTGTTGCGGTTTTTTCTAAAATATCTACAAATAATTTATTGTTGATTATTGCTATATCGATATCTGAAGGGTTGCTTTGATCGTAAAATTTTACATTACCAGTCTCGTTTTTATCTATAAAGCTAAAACCTGTATGGCTTGATCCGATGACTTTAATGTCGTGATAAGGGATGGCTAATGTATCACTTATTTGTTTAGTAATCCGGTGTAACAAACCAATTTCAATTTTCAAAGTTGGGTGTAGAAAAAATAATTTTTGTATAAATTCATCTGCTGAAAAATTTTGCAAACCATCCTCTCTGAAAAAATCAAGGCATAGCTCATAATAACTTTCAATCAAAATATACCTCCTAACCTTATACAAATGATTAGATTTCACGAAAGATTTTTATTGGAGCAGAACATAAAAAATGATTTGAATCGAGAGTTATAGGCAATTATAACTTATCGATTTTTGTAACATATCTTTAAGTTTACTGGTTTCGTTTGAGTCTTAATAGTGGATATTTCTTATTGGTTTTAGAGAGAACTTGAGATAGATTAAGTTCATTTAATTAATTTATATGGTAAGATCTGAATATACTATTTAGAGAAATGGTTTAAAACCCAGGCTTTAAAACCTGGGTTTGCTTTTTTTAATAAGAGTATTATTTGTGATTATTGCACGAGCATTGTGAACTAATATGGTGTAAAATGTTATAAACCCAAATGGTATTTTGATGCTAAAGCTCGCGCAATACCCTACTTGCTCGATTCCTCAATCGCTACCGCAACAGAAACCGTTGCGCCAACCATTGGGTTATTCCCCATTCCGATCAGACCCATCATTTCAACATGGGCAGGAACCGATGAAGAACCGGCAAACTGAGCGTCAGAATGCATCCGGCCCATGGTGTCGGTCATCCCGTAGGAAGCTGGACCAGCGGCCATGTTGTCTGGATGCAGGGTTCGGCCAGTACCGCCGCCAGAGGCCACGGAGAAATATTTTTTGCCTTGTTCCAGGGCTTCTTTTTTATAGGTGCCGGCAACCGGATGTTGGAAACGGGTCGGGTTGGTGGAGTTTCCGGTGATGGAAACGTGAACCCCTTCATAATGCATAATGGCCACGCCCTCCTGGACATCATTACAGCCATAGCAGTTAACGGCAGCCCGTTCGCCGTCGGAATATGGGGTTCGTGAAACGATGTTTAGTTCACCGGTGGCGTAGTTATAATCGGTTTTAACATAGGTAAAGCCGTTGACCCGGGAAATAATCAGAGCAGCGTCTTTGCCCAGGCCGTTTAAGATAACCCGCAGCGGTTTTTGACGAACCTTGTTAGCCGAGCGGGCGATCCCGATGGCACCTTCAGCCGCCGCAAAGGATTCATGGCCAGCTAAAAAGGCAAAGCATTCGGTTTCTTCTCGTAAAAGCATCGCGCCGAGGTTCCCATGACCTAAACCAACCTTCCGTTGTTCAGCCACCGAACCGGGAATACAGAAAGCCTGTAAGCCTTCGCCGATGACTTCAGAGGCGTCAGCCGCATTGGTAATGCCGCGTTTAATTGCCAGAGCCGCACCCAGGGTGTACGCCCAGCAGGCGTTTTCAAAACAGATTGGCTGAATGCCTTTAACAATGCCAGCCACATCAATGCCTTTTTCATCACAAATCGCTTTTGCTTCTTCTAAAGAGGCAATGCCATTGGCAGCTAAAACTTCTTCAATTTTAGCGATTCTTCTTTCATAACTTTCAAATAATGCCATGTGATTTCCTCCTATTCTTTTCTTGGATCGATGTATTTGACTGCATCGTCGAATTGTCCGTACTTGCCAGAGGCTTTTTCCAAAGCGACGGCTGGCTCAACGCCGTTATTGATACTTTCCATCATTTTTCCAAGATGAACGAAGGAGTAACCAACGATTTCATCGTTTTTGTTTAAGGCCAATTTCTGGATATAACCTTCGGCAATTTCCAGGTAGCGGGGGCCTTTGGCAAGGGTACCATAGGTGGTACCAACCTGGCTTCGCAAACCTTTGCCCAAATCTTCAAGTCCGGCGCCAACGGGGAGGCCGCCCTCAGAGAATGCCGTTTGGGTACGACCATATACGATTTGTAAAAACAATTCCCGCATGGCGGTGTTAATTGCGTCACAAACTAAATCTGTGTTAAGTGCTTCTAAGATTGTTTTACCTGGCATAATTTCAGAGGCCATCGAAGCTGAATGAGTCATTCCCGAACAACCGATGGTTTCAATCAGACATTCCTCGATGATGCCATCCTTTACATTAAGGGTTAATTTACAGGCGCCTTGTTGTGGAGCACACCAGCCAATACCGTGTGTCAAACCGGAGATGTCGGTGACTTCTTTTGCCTGAACCCATTTTCCCTCCTCTGGGATTGGGGCACAACCGTGGTTTGCGTTATTACCAACGGTACACATTCTTTTAATTTCGTGAGAATATTCCATTCATTAATCTCCCTTCAAAAAATTACTCCTTTAATTATAAACTTAAAATTTCAAAATAAACAGGTAATATTTTGTCATTTTTACGAATCGGGGAAAAATACCCGAATAGGACAAAAAGTTTAATTGATGAAATGGCGAAATCGATGTAGAATAGGGCAAGAACCTAAAATAGGTGAATTTTATCTTTGGTTCGGGAACTTATCTTAAAAATTTATTAAATGAAACGATAGATAATTGGTCGATTGATCTGCGGATTGATTGAGAAGGGATGTAAACGAATGGAATTGAAAAATAAACTTAGCCTGGGAGCAAAAAGAGTGGAGTACTTAATGGATGAGTATTTCGACCGGGACAAGACGCTGGGCTTTTGCAAGGCATGTCCAAATTTTTCCAAATACTGGTCCTGCCCCCCTTACGCATTTGATGAAGCAATCTTTCTAAAACAGTTTAAATACATGCACATCATCGGCAGACAGTTTGAGGTCTCCCGGGAAGATTTAAGAAATGTCCGTGATCCTCAGGCGGTTAAAGACTACTGCACTGACAAACTCCAGGCGATCAAGGTGATGACCTGGAAAACCCTGTTAGAAATTGAAAACGAAGTTGATGGGGTGATCGGTCTGATTCCCGGGAATTGCCCGATCTGTGAAACCCAGGGACTGGCCTGTGCCAGAAAAACCAATGAACCATGCCGTCATCCCGGCATGATGCGCTTTTCATTGGAGTCGCTTGGCTTTAATGTGGCCGATCTGCTTAAATATGAGGTCGGCATGACAATCAAGTGGGGCGATACCTACCGCTTGCCGGAGGTGCTGACCTCGGTATCGGCAATCCTCTGCAATGAAGAAATTCCCAAAGAAATCCTCAAAAAATATTTCCCTGATAAAAAGAAAAGCTGGGAACGGGACAAACACCGGGCGCCGGTGGATGAGTTCCAGGTTTCGGAAGTCATCAAACCGGAAGAAACCATCCATGGCGGCAGAGCGGCGGTTGCCGCCAGAGCCAGGATTATCGATGATGAAATTCCAGCTTATCGGCCCCAGAAAAGCTGGGTCGGCTATAAGGCCGATAAAAACCCTGAGGAATTGGCTATGAAAAAGGGCTATACGGTCACCATTCAGGGTGAAGAAGACGTGATTCCGGAAATGACAGCACAAGAAGTGGAAGCACAAAAAATCTACGAAGAAGACACGGCCCCGGAAGTTAAGGCAGAAGAGGTGCTGGTGGAAGTGGTTACCCTAACGGCCGAACCGGAAGCTCCCGAAGTGGTGATTGAGGAAGAAGACGACAGCAAGTATCAATGGCTGGGCTTTAAGGCCAACCTTGATGACGACGAAATCGTGAAACGGCCGATTCCTAAAATGACCGAGCTGATTCTCGACGGCGAAGAAATACCGGCGGAAAATGAAGCGACTGAGCCAGCCGGGGAAGTGTGTCCGGATCTGGCTGTACCCCAGGTCGAAGAAGCGGCAGCTGAAGAAGCAGTGTCCGAACCAGCAGTCAGCTGTGATGCAGTTGAAGAAGCGGTTTCGGAAGTGAGTGAAGAGACAGTCGCAGAAGAAGAGGACGACAGCAAATATCAGTGGTTGGGTTTTAAAGCCAGCCTTGATGACGAGGAAGAAACCATTGTCACCAAGTCAACCCTGGCAACCCTGGTGATTCCCGAATAGAATAGTAGTAACGATCGAGATTGTGTTTGGGATGAGCTTTGGCCGTCCTGGGCACAATCTAATTTATATCACGGCGCTTTTGCAACGATAAAAAAACAATTTGAAGGAGAGAAATGATGTATTATTCAGCAGACATTGGTGTTATTGGCGGTTCCGGTCTTTATGAACTCAGTAGTGATGTGAAAAAAATTGAAGTGGACACCCCTTATGGCAAGCCATCGGACGATATCAGCCTGGTTAAAGTAGGCGAAAAAACCGTGGCATTTTTGCCCCGGCACGGCAAAGAACATACGCTCAATCCGTCTGAAATTAATTATCGGGCCAATATCTATGCCTTAAAAACCCTGGGTGTTAAAGCGATTATCTCGCCCTGCTGTGTGGGGAGTCTTAAGTTTGATATCAAACCCGGCGATTTTGTGATCACCGATCAGTTTATCAATATGACCTCTGGCCGCAAGGATACCTTTTTTGAAAAACCGAAGGTCAATCATCTGAGTTCGGCCCATCCCTACGATAAAAACCTGCGGGTGCTGGCCATGGAAGCGGCTAAAGAATGCGGAATTACGGCGCATTTTGGCGGGACAGTGATTGTGATTAACGGGCCCCGTTTCTCTACCGTGGCCGAAAGCCGGATGTTTGCGATGCTGGGTGCCGATGTGGTTAATATGACTCAATACCCCGAAGGCTATCTCTGTCTGGAACAGGAAATCCCGGTGGTGAACATTGCCCTGACCACCGATTACGATGCCGGGCTCGAAGGCCATCCCGACATTAAGCCAGTCACCAACGAGGATGTCATCCGGGTTTTAAACGAAAATGCCGAAAAAGTAAAAGCGCTGATCTTTAAGCTCATCGATAAGTTAGAGGTGTAGGCTTGAAACCTGTTTATTTTGAAGAGGGGAAGCTAAGTCTGATTGATCAGACCAAGCTTCCCACGGAGTTTATTGTTAATTCCTATACCGATTATCGGGAAATTGCCAAAGCGATTGTCGATATGATTGTCCGGGGCGCACCGGCCATCGGGGTAACCGCTGGCTACGGTGTTTATTTTGGTGCGTTGGAATATCAAAACGAGCCAAAAGATGTTTTTTATGTTAAAATGAAAGAAGTTTGCGAATTACTGGCGTCTACCCGTCCCACCGCCGTGAATTTATTCTGGGCAATTAAGCGGATGGAAGATGTGATGGCGGCCAATGCCGATAAAGAGCCGGCCGAGCTGGTGGCGATTTTAAAACAGGAAGCCGATGCGATCTGTGCCGAGGACATTCAGATGTGCCGGGACATGGGCAAGCATGGTGCCGAACTGATCCACGAAGGTGATACCCTCTTGACCCACTGTAACGCCGGTGCTCTGGCCACCGCCGATTACGGCACCGCTCTGGGTGTGATCCGGGCCGCCCATGAAGCGGGCAAGAATATTTCTGTCTATGCCGATGAAACCCGGCCGTTTTTACAGGGGGCCCGGCTGACGGCCTATGAGCTCCACGCCGACGGCATTCCGGTAACGTTGATTACCGACAACATGGCGGGCTGGATGATGAAGCAAGGCAAAATTGACGGCGTCATTGTTGGCGCCGATCGGATTGCGGTAAATGGCGATGTCGCCAATAAAATCGGCACCTATTCGGTGTCGGTACTGGCCAAGGCCCATGGTATCCCGATGTATGTGGCGGCACCAACCTCGACCATTGATTTTGCGATGATGTCCGGCGATGAAATCGTCATCGAACAACGGGACTGCCGCGAGATCAGCCATATTGGTGGGGTTCAGGTGGCACCAGAAGGGGTTGCCATGGAAAATCCGGCCTTTGATGTTACCCCCCACCAGAATGTCACGGCGATTATCACCGAAAAAGGGGTGGTCTATCCGCCCTATGACATCAATATTCCCAAGCTGAAAGAATAAGAATAAAGCTAAAGGATGAAGTATGAAAGTAAATATATTATTTCCCGTTCTTGATGAAGAGCGGCGCTTGGAAAAAGGGATTTTAAAAACCCTGGTCTTCCTCAAAAAAAATAAGCTGTTTGATTATCAGCTGACCATCATCGATAATGGCTCCACCGATGCCACCGAGGCCATCAGCCGCCGCTTGTGTGAAAAGTATAAAGAAGTCGAATATCTAAAAACCCCGGAAAAAGGGGTCGGTGTAGCCCTGCGAACCGGTGCCGCTGCCAACAGCTGCGAAGTGATCGGCTATATGGACATCGATTTGTCCACCAGTATTGAGCATCTAAGAGAAGTGAAGGACATTTTTTCAAACCAGCCGGATGTAAAAATTATTAAGGGGTCGCGGCTGATGAAAAATTCGGCCGTGACGGGCCGCAAGCCATCAAGAGAATTGACCTCCCGGGGGCTTAATAGCCTCTTGCATGTGGTGTTTAAAAATAAGTTTACCGATGCCCTCTGTGGTTTTGATTTTTACCGCAAAGACACCTTTGATCAGTTAATTGCCGCTTCCAGCCAGGACAATGGCTGGTTTTATTGCGTTGAGCTGTTGCTGCGGGCCGAGCGCCAGGGCATTGCCGTTTATGATATTCCGGTAATCTGGAAAGATGATTACGATACTAAGGTAAAGGTTGTTAAAACTGTGGTATCCTATCTTAAGCAGATCAAATTTTTAAAGTCAGAGTTTATCAAAGAAGATCGAACAAAAGCCTGACAGCGAGGAGTTAAGATGAAGGTACCAGCAAACAATTTACTACGTCATTTTGAAGAACATCAAAAGGAATATGAAAACAAAGCCCTGGAAATCTTAAGAAGCGGCAGCTACATTCTCGGGGATGAAGTGGACCGCTTTGAAAAAGATTTTGCCAGCTATATCGGCACCAGTTACTGCGTTGGCCTGGGCAACTGTTTAGATGCCCTGTGGCTGTCGTTTCGGGTCTTGGGCATTGGCGCCGGTGATGAGGTCATTGTTCAGGCCAATACCTATATTGCCAGCGTCATGGGCATTACCATTAACGATGCCACCCCGGTTTTTGTCGAGCCGGACGCCTTTCATAGCATCGATGCGGATAAAATCGAAGAAAGAATTACCGACAAGACCAAAGCCATTCTGGTGGTGCACCTTTACGGCACCTGCTGCGAAATGGATAAGATCGTGGCGATTGCCAAAAAGCATAACCTTTATCTGGTAGAAGATTGCGCCCAGAGCCATGGCGCCACCTATCAGGGTCAGATGACCGGTTCTTTTGGGGATATCGGCTGTTTCAGTTTTTATCCATCCAAAAATCTTGGCGCATTTGGTGATGGCGGGGCGATTACTACCAATAGCGCCGAGCTCGATCAGGCCTTTCGGATGTATCGTTTTTACGGCAGCGAAAAGCGCTATTATAATAAGGTTGTCGGCACCAATTCCCGGTTGGACGAACTCCAGGCGGGGTTGCTAAACGTCAAGCTTCGTTATCTGGACGAGCTCAACGCCGATCGTAACCGGGTTTGCATGACCTATCTTAACAAAATGAATAACCCCGCGATCCACTTGCCGAAGCTGCGGGACCAGGCCACCACAGTCTGGCATCAGTTTGTCGTGACCACGCCCTATCGGGATGAGCTGAAAGATTATCTGGAAGCACAGGGCATTGGCAGTATTATTCACTACCCGATCCCGCCCCATCTGTCGGAAGCCTATGCCTATTTAAAGATTGGCCCGGGCAGTCTGCCGCTTACCGAAAAACTGGCCGACGAGGTTTTATCGCTGCCGCTTTTTTATGGGATGACCGACGCTGAGATTGATACAGTAGTGGCTGCCATCAATGCTTTTGTGCCCAAGGCATTGGAGCAATAAGATGACCGCAAACAAAAGCAAATGGGACAAGATCATTATCGGCGCCGGGCTTTACGGTCTTTATGCCGCCAAGCTCTGTGGCGAGCGGGGCGAGCGGGTGCTGGTGCTGGAATGGGAAAAATCCCCCTTTCAGCGGGCCACCTACATCAACCAGGCCCGGGTTCACATGGGCTATCATTATCCCCGGTCTTATGCCACGGCCATCAAATCAGCCCATTATTTCAACCGTTTTATCAAGGATTATGATTTCTGCATTCACAGTGCCTTTGATCAGGTTTACGCCACCAGCGACAGCTTCAGCTGGACCAACCGGGAACAGTTTGTCCAGTTCTGTCAGGCCGCCGAGATTCCCTGTGAAGAATTAATACCCGACAAGTATTTTAAAAAAGGCCTTTGTGACGGGGCTTACCTGACCAAGGAATATACCTATGACGCCGGGATTCTGGGGCAGTATTTTGTCGATGCGTTGGCAAAAATGAAAAATGTTGAAATCAACTATGGCGTCCGACTGCAGCAGATTGATAAGGGGCCAGACAGCTACGTCCTGACGCTGGAAAGCGGTACCGCTTTCGAAACGGGCTTCCTGCTTAACGCCACCTATGGTTCCACCAATCAGATTCTTAGTCTGGCCGGTTATGAGCCCTTTAAAATTAAGTATGAGCTCTGTGAAATCATTCTCTGTAAACCCCAGGACAAACTCCAGGAGGTCGGCATTACGGTGATGGACGGGCCTTTTTTTTCGGTAATGCCCTTTGGCAAAAGCGGCTATCATTCCCTGACTTCAGTCACCTTTACCCCCCATGTTTCGTCCTTTGACAGCCTGCCGCAGTTTAACTGTCAAACAAAGAGCTGGGGATATTGCAGTCCCGAACAGCTGGGCAATTGCAACGATTGCGTCGCAAAGCCCCAATCCGCCTGGCCCTACATGTCCAATATGGCTGAGAAATATCTAAAGGCCGAGTACGGTTTTAGCTACGAGGGCTCACTCTATTCAATGAAGCCGATCTTAAAGGCTTCCGAGGTGGACGACTCCCGGCCGACGGTGATCCGCAAGGTCAGCGAAAAGCCAACCTTTGTCTCGGTATTATCGGGAAAAATAAACACGGTTTACGATTTGGATGAGGTACTAAAAAATGACTAGACAGCAAGAACAGAAGGTGACCGTTCGGGACAAAGAAAAGAACTTTGTTTCGGCGGTGATCTATATTTATAATGATGAAGAGCGAATCCGGGATTTTCTGGAAAAAATCAATGCGGTTTTAAGTGCCAATTTTGAAAACTACCAGATCATCTGCGTCAATGACGCTTCGGATGACAACAGCCTGGCAGTGATCCGGGAGATTGGCAAAAGCATCAAAGGTACCGTCATCAACGTCGTCAACATGAGCTTTTATCAGGGCGTTGAGCTGGCCATGAATGCCGGGATTGATCTGTCCATCGGTGATTTCGTCTTTGAATTTGATAACATGGTGATGGATTATGATGCCGAGCTGATGATGGATGTCTATTACCACAGCCTGACCGGTTTTGATATCGTCAATGCCGCCCCGAAAAAATGCGGCCGCAAGACCTCGCGACTTTTTTATGCAGTCTTTAACCGGTATTCCCGCAGCCCCCATCCCCTGCGAACCGAAAACTTTCGGGTGTTGTCGCGCCGGGCGATTAACCGGGTCCATTCGATGAGCAAGACGATTCCCTACCGTAAGGCGGTTTACGCCAACTGCGGCCTGAAGATCGACACCATCGAGTACGACAATGACCGCTCCTGCACCAAGGGCTACGATAAGGAAACCCGCTATCAACGCAAAGAAATGGCCGCCGATTCACTGATTCTGTTTACCAATGTGGCCTATAAGATGACCCTGCTGGCAGCGGTCTTTATGATGGTAGCCACCTTTGGCATTGGCATCTATACCCTGGTCAGCTATGTTACCGAAGACGTGGTGTCCGGCTATACCTCGATGATGCTGGTGATTGTCTTTGGCTTTTTCGGCGTCTTTGTGATTCTGGCGGTGATCATCAAATACTTGTCGATGCTGATGGAGCTGGTTTTCAGCAAACAGAAATACACCATCGAGTCGGTGGAGACGATCAGCGAGTAAGATCAAAAAGCTATTTGTTGTCTCAAGATAACCCAGTACCGACAATTGTTACATCATGTTGTACGCATCGGAGCGGACATGGCATCGCCTGTCCGATTCTGCGCGCAGGCAACGAGCCAATCACAAGCTTGCTTGTAGTTGGCGACTGCCCGCGACCAATGCGAAAGGAGCAAAGCGGATTTCGCATGGCGCGGCGAACAACAGATTAACAATTGGTCGGTACGGTAGTTGAGCGATAACCCTAAAGGTTGAGAAGAACGTTGGTTATTGAATTTCGACTTCGGCCTGGGGATCAAAGGGATTGGTTCGGATCGAAAAAGAGTACAAAAACGGATAGGACTTGCGCTGGTGGTTCATATACAGCAGCCATTCCACCAGCAGCAGTTGGTAGGCCCGTTCAATATCGGTCATCAGGTGGCGGTAATCATTGTCATTGAGCGTTAGCAGGTTTTTGCGGCTGGACAGTTCCTGCTCAGCATGAGAAAGTGACATGATCAGGTCGGTAAAGGTTTCATGCTCAACCAGAAACGGGTTTTCCAGCAGTTTTAAAAAAAGCTCCCGGTGCGACGTTAAAAATTCGCTGAGATTCGTAAGGCAGGGCCCGGAAAAACTCAGATGATGGCGAACCCCCTTCAGATTCTTCAGGGCGTTTTTATAATCCCGGTTATCCCACTGCGGTTTGATCAGCAGAAATTCGCGAAAATCTGGGAGGTGTTGATCTTCCCGGGAAAAGAACTGCATCAGTTCGACACCAGCCTCAGAGAAGAAAACACTGAGCACCATGTTGACTTTTTTGAGCCGTTCTTTTTTGTCCTTATCTTCAATGACCTTATGAAAAATTACCGAAACCAGCAAGACTTCAATCGGTAAAAAGGCAATGTCGCCCAGCAGATACAAAAAGATATGATGGGAATCCTTGAAAATCAAAAAATGCGAATAGTAAAGAATGGCGGATAAGGCGATAAAGCCAATGCCGATCAGAATGCCTTTGTAATATTTTTTCATGAATACGCTCCAATTTTAGTATTAGAGATATTATAGCGCAGTTTTTAAAAGATGACCAGAGTGGCAATTTGAAGGGCATGGGTAAATATCAGCAAAAAACCTAAATTTATTTTAGAATGAGAGGCCATTATGAAGTATAGTATGTTTTCCTGGTTTGGCTATTTTATGAAATTTGAAGACCGCATCAAAATCATTGCTGATGCCGGTTTTGAAGAAGCGATGATTTCCTGGGAGGATGAGTTTGAGCCTTGGGCCTTAAAAAAAGAAGAATTCCCGGAGTTGGTTCGAAAAAACGGTTTGGGGATCACCAATATCCATGCCCCCTTTATCGGCTACAGCGACATCTGGACCGCCTCCCGGATGGAGATAAAACCCAAGCTGCAGATGTTCAAAGATTATCTCAAAGATTGCCAGGCTTTTGAAATCCCGGCGATGGTGATGCACACCAATGATCTCGATGAATTTGAGCCGGATCTCGATAAAGGCCTGGCCTTCTTCTCCGAGCTGGCTGATGCGGCCGAAAAATACGATGTCGATCTGGCGGTGGAAAATGTTTCCCGGCAGCATCTGCTTTGTTATCTGCTTGATCAGATTAATGCCCCCCGCTTTGGGATGTGCTACGACAGCTCCCACGATTTTCTGGAAGAACAGAACTGTGGCCGGATTCTAAAAAAGCATAAAGACCGGCTTAAGGCCCTGCACCTGTCCGACAATGATTTTAAGGCTGACCGTCACTGGATTCCCGGCGAAGGCAGCATTCCCTTAGATCAGGTAATGGCCGAAATTCTGACCGTGCCAACGATTACGACCATTTCCTATGAGGTGCTGGCCAATGAAGACTGGCGGGAAAAGGAACCGCTTGATTTTGCCCGGGCGGTGCTTGAGAGTCTGGCCATAAATGATGAAAAACCACCGCAAAAATAATCAATTGAAAAGTTGCCGATTCTATGATACACTGCCACTAATATAAATAAAGAAGTGATGAGGAAAGAGGTGGAAGACCTCTACAGCCCCCGCTACTGTAATTGCCAACGCGGTTTTTGTACCACTGTCTTATGGATGGAGTGGGAGAACCAAGGACACGCATAAGTCAGGACACTCATAATCATTGATATTCTTCGGTGGGAAGAACAGGATTAAACCGTTTGTTTAGTATCCAGCCTCCACAGGAAGCTGGATTTATTTTTGCAAAAAAAATGCAAAAAAATAAAGAAAAAGAAGGACGAAAATGAAAAAGAAAAGCATGCGAAATTGGTTGGTGATTCTTGCTGTGATTGCTTTAATGGTATCCTTTACCGGCTGTCAGCCAGGCAAAACGACAGCGGATGAATCAGGCGTCGAAACAAAAAGCGGCTCGACTACTTACCCGGTCACGGTAACCGATAATGCCGGTAATTCAGTGACCATTGAAAAAGAACCCCAGAAGATCGTCTCATTGTCTCCGGCAACAACCGAAATCCTGTTTGCCCTGGATCAGGGGGACAAGGTCGTCGGACGGACCAAATACTGTGATTACCCCGAAGCCGCTTTAGCCGTGACCGATATTGGTAGTTTTAACGCACCAACCCTGGAAAAAATTATTGAGTTGGCACCGGATATTGTGGTGGCCTCGGATTTTGTCTCCGATGATATCAAACAACAGTTGGAAGCCACTGGCGCCAAGGTAATTACCTTTAATGCTGCCAATATTGACGGCGTCCTGGCCAATATTGTTCAGGCTGGCGAGGTCACCAATGCCAACGACAAAGCGACTGAAATAGTTAAAAAAATGCAAGCTGACCGAGAAGCGTTAATCGAAAAGGCGAAGACTGCCAAAACCCAAAAGTCAGTTTTCTTTGATATCGGAAAATTCTATACCGCTGGTCCCGGGTCCACTTTGGATTCGATGCTGACCGATTTGAACGCCGTCAATATTGCCGCTGATGGAGCAGAACAATGGCCGCAGCTCAGCACCGAAGAAATCATTGCTGATAATCCGGATGTTTATATTTCGCTTTATACCAAACCGGAGGATGTTAAAGCCACCGCTGGTTTTGATAAGATCAATGCGATCATTAATGATCAACTGATCTACTTTGAATACCTGACCCCGGAAAGTGATATGATTCAGCGGCCCGGTCCCCGAATTATTGAGGGGATGGCCTTAATTGCCGAAAGCATTTATCCGGAAATATTTACCAAATAAGTTTGTCTGATGGGGCGAAGGCTGTTCGCCCCCTGGTTTTCTTAAGTAGAGAGACTCAGGGGGTGAACAGACAAAACGATTAGTGGGAGAATACATGAAGAATACCGTCAAGAAATATGGCATCATCCTGTCCATTGCCATGTGCATCATCATCATTTACGTCTGTACCTTATTGGGGGTGGCATCGATTTCTTTTTGGGATGCCAATAAAATTCTATTGGATCAGATTTTTCATATCGATCTTGGGATGGAAAATATCAGTGACGGGGCCATTGCGATTATCTGGAATGTCCGTCTGCCCCGGATTATTTTGGCCTTTATTACCGGTGGAGTGCTGGCTATCTGTGGCGCCGCCTACCAGGGCATTTTTAAAAACCCGATGGCCGACCCCTATATTTTAGGAGTGTCCTCCGGGGCGGCGCTGGGGGCGACGATTGGTATTGTCATGAATTTTTCCAGCAGTTTGTTCGGGATGAATGGCACGGCGATTTTAGCCTTTGTTGGTTCCTTTACCACCATTCTGGTGGTGTACAGTATTTCACGGGTTGGTCGCAAAGTGCCGGTGGCGACGCTGCTGCTCAGCGGGATTGCCATTGGTCAAACCATCAGTGCGATTATGTATCTACTGATGATTTTTAATCAGGAAGAGATGACCCAGATTATGTTCTGGATCATGGGCAGTTTAAACGGCAAGGGCTGGGATCAGGTTTTAACAGTCCTGCCCTATGTGCTGATTGGCGGGGTGATCATGCTGACTTCAGTGCGGGAGCTCGATATCATGCTCCTGGGCGAGGAAACCGCCACCCAGCTGGGCGTCGATACCGAACGGTTAAAAAAGAAAATTCTGATTACCTCGTCCCTGCTGACGGCGGCGGTGGTTTCGGTAACTGGGATCATCGGCTTTGTGGGACTGGTGGTGCCACATATTGTGCGGTTGGTAACCGGGCCCAAACACCGGGTACTCATTCCATTCTCATTGCTCTTTGGCGGGGCCTTTCTGATTCTTTGCGATACCCTGGCCCGAACGGTGGCCGGGCAGGAAATTCCCGTTGGGATTATCACCGCCGCCTTTGGCGGGCCTTTCTTTGTCTATCTGCTTAGAAAACGCAAGCAGGGAGGTGCCTGAGATGGAACGATTAATGCCAAAAGTAATGCTGGATTTTAAGGATGTGGTCTCCGGCTATGGTGAAAAAGACATCCTGCAGGGCTTTAACGCCACCATCTGCCAGGGTGAGTTTGTCGGCCTGATCGGTCCTAACGGCACCGGGAAGTCGACTCTGCTCAAATGTTTGTCTGGTCTGTTGCCGGTGAAATCCGGGGTCATCACCCTGGAAGAAAAGGACAATACCAGCTATAGCCAACGGGAACGGGCCCAGATGATTGCAGTGGTACCCCAGTCCTTTGATATCGACTATGATTTTACCGTTGAAGACATTGTGATGATGGGCCGCAATCCTTATCTCAGTTATCGCAGTAAGGAAAGTAAAGAAGACTATCAGATCGTCACTGAGGCGATGCGGGCCACCAAAACCCTTCCGTTTAAAAAACGGCTCTATAATAATCTCAGCGGCGGTGAAAAACAGCGGGTGATCATTGCCCGGGCGATCGCCCAGGAACCGGACATCATTCTTTTGGATGAACCCACCTCGGCGTTGGATATCCATCACCAGATTGAAGTGATGGAGTTGATCCGCAATCTCAACCTTAAAAATTCGATGACGGTAGTGGCCGTGCTGCATGATATTAATCTGGCGGCCCGTTACTGTAACCGCCTGATTTTAATGAAAAACGGCAAGGCGATTGTCGATGGCATCCCCAAAGATGTGATCACCGAGCCTAACCTTAAAAAAGTCTATGAGATGAAAATGTTTATCAAGGAGAACAAGCTGTTTGGAAAACCGGAAATTATTCCCCTGCGGGTGATTAAAGAATCGGAGGACTACCGCAGCTTGCGGATTCATGTGATCTGTGGTGGCAACAGGGCGTCCCAGGTGCTTGAAGAACTCGAAGCCATGGGTCATCAGCTCACCGCCGGGGTGGTCAACCAGGGCAGCGATGACTGGACTATCTGTGATGTACTGGGGATTCCGATGATTGAAGAAAGCCCCTTTACGGCCATCAGCAGTGAAAAACAGGATAAAAACCTGGCCGTTATGGCTAAGAGCGACCTGATTCTGATTTCTGATCTGCCCTTTGGCCACGGCAACATTACAAATCTAAACGGTCTGGAAAAGCTACCGGGGGAGATATATTTCCACCGCAATTGTCTGAATAATGATTTTACCGAAGGTCAGCTGCAAAAGCGGCTGGAAACGATCAAAAAGCACAAGACGGTTAATGAAATTGATGATCATCAGGAATTTATTGAAATAGTTAAAGCCTTGACGCTAATTGAAGATAAATAATTTCGTATTAAACGGTTTTTAGCGGTCGATCAGTGAATGCGAATAACGAGATATGTCATTGGAAAAAGGAGACACAATTATGAATTATTTTATGCTGGCCGGAGCCAGCAGTAACGTCGGCAAAACAACCGTCACCATGGGCATCATGGCGGCCTTCAAGAAACGGGGACTGAGGGTAAAGCCCTTCAAAACCGGGCCGGATTACATTGATCCGATGTTTCACCGCTTTGTAACCGGCGAGCCGTCCATTAATCTGGATACCTGGATGTTAGACGAAGAAACGATCCGGGGGTTATTTTCCCGTCGTCTGGCAGAAAACGATCTGGGTATCGTTGAAGGGGTGATGGGTCTTTATGACGGCCATAGTCTGGAATCGGATGTCGGCAGCAGCGCCTATCTGGCTAAAACCATTGATGCGCCGGTGATTCTGATCATCGATGGCCGGGGCATGGCCAAAAGTGCGGCGGCAATGGTTAAAGGCTATGTCGATTTTGATCCCGATACCAAAATTGCCGGGGTCATCATCAACCGGATCTCAACCGAATCCCATTATCTCTTATTAAAAGAAATGATAGAAGCCTATAACGATGTGACCTGTCTGGGGTATTTCCCCAACAATCCCGATATTGTTATGGACAGCCGTCATCTGGGGCTGGTGCCAGTGGAAGAGATTGCTGATTTCCGGGACAAGGTGGACAAGGCCGGAGCATTGGCCGAAGCCCATATTGATCTCGATAAACTATGGGAAATCAGCCAGCACGATCAGGAGGTCAGGGCTTATGCCGATCCTTTTGCAGATTACGCCGCTAAATATCAAGGTCTGCGGATAGGGGTGCCCAAAGACCGAGCCTTTAATTTTTACTATGATGACAATTTTATGGCGCTTAAGCATGCCGGGGTGGAAGTGGTTCCTTTCAGTCCGCTTAATGATGTAAGTCTTCCTGAGCCGCTCGATGGCCTATATATCGGCGGGGGCTTTCCGGAAATCTTCGGCGCCGAGCTGGCAGCCAACACCGCAATGATCGCCGATATCAAAAGTAAGCTGGAAGCCGGACTACCCTGCTATGCCGAGTGCGGCGGGCTGATGTATTTAACCAACTCGATGACCTTAAACAGCGGCGAAACCAATCCAGCAGTGGGCTTTTTCGAGGCCGATGCTCAGATGACCAAACGGCTGCAGCGGTTTGGCTATGTCAATATCGCCGCCTATCTGTGCGGCAAAACCATCGAGATCCGGGGACACGAATTTCATCACAGTCTGGTGAGTACCACCGAAGCCTTGCCGACTGCCTATGTGATCACCAAAAAAGGTAAAACCTGGACTTGCGGCTATCGCCAGAAAAACGTTCTGGCTGGCTATCCTCATATTCATTTTTACAGCAATCCGCTGTTTTTAACCAGTCTCTTAAATGTGGTTCTTGAGCACCAAGCGGGGCAGGCATGAGGCGGGTTACAGTTAAAACCCCGGGCACCTGCGGCGAATACATCCAGGGCTGGTATGATGGCAGCCCCTGTCTGGTATCCAGCCCGATTGACCGTTATTCCCGGATTATTCTTGAAGAAGGTCCGGGGAATATTGAGTGTCTTAAACTCAAAACAAAAAAACTGGTCGAAGCAGTTTTCCGGCACTTCGCAATTCCCCAGCCGGAAATGGAGCATTTGCATGTTACCATGACCAGCGAGATTCCGCTGGAGAAAGGCATGGCCAGCAGTACCGCTGACATTGCCGGCATGGCCGCCGGACTTTCGGCATATTTTAACTTGGGTCTGACCCCCAAAGAGATCGGTGCCCTGTGCACGACCATTGAGCCCTCCGATAATTTGATGTTTGAAGAATTAAATTTGTTTAATCATATCAGTGGCTCGGTGCTAAAGGAATTTGACGGCACCGTGTCGGCGGACATCCTGATTGTTGATTTTCATGGCGGCATTGATACCATGACCTTTAATGAAACCCAGGATGACTATTCACCAGAGGATTTAGAAACCTTTGCCGAAATTGTCGCTCAGTTTGAACAAGGCGTCCGCACCAACAGCCTGAAAGATATCGGCGCGGCTTGTACCAAGAGCGCTATCCTTAACCAGAAGCGGTTAAATAAGAACTATCTGGATTGTCTGATTGGTCTGTCCCGGGATTTTGGCGGATTGGGCACCGTCATCGGCCATAGTGGCACGGTGATTGGGATTATGTATGACAAGGGTGATTTTCAGGAAGAGGATTTCCACAAGGCCTTTAAAAAATTTGTTCCCGATTCGGTTTACGCCGAAATCTATCACAATCGCCTGATCCCCGGCGGAATAAAAATTATCACCGAAACGGTGTAAAAATAGAGCATCGATTGATGCAATAAATAAAAAAATTCATTTACGAAAGCGAGACAAGATGGAATACATTAACAACCCGAGAGAAATTGAAGAGCGTAGTTTTGAGATTATTACCGAAGAACTGGGAGACAAGGTTTTCCCGGAAGCGATTGCCCCGATGGTTAAACGGATCATTCACACCACCGCTGATTTTGAATATGCCGATTTATTGGAAATTTTAAATGGTGGCTATGAAAGTGGGATGGAAGCCTTGAAACAGGGCAAAAAAATCTACGCCGACACCCGGATGATTCAGGTCGCCGTCAATAAAAAAGCCCTGGCCGATCACGGCATTGAAATTGTCAATTTTGTCCACGACGCCGATGTCGCTGCCGAAGCCAAAGAACGGGGTGTGACCCGATCAACGGTCAGCATGGAAAAAGCCTTAAAAGACGACAGCGTCGGTATTTTTGCCATCGGTAATGCGCCGACTGCGCTCTATACTTTAATTGAACAGGTGAAACGGGGTACTGCCAAACCAGCCTTGATTATTGGTGCTCCTATCGGTTTTGTCGGGGCGGCCGAATCCAAGGAAGCCCTGGATCAAATCGACAGCCCGATCATCCGCATCAACGGCCGCAAAGGCGGCAGCCCGGTGGTGGCGGCCATTCTTAACGCCATGCTCTATCAACTGGGAAGGGAATGGTAAGAAAGATGAGCGCAGCAAAAAAAGGAATCTTTTATGGCATCGGGGTTGGTCCCGGCGATCCGGATCTGCTCACCGTTAAGGCCGCTAAGGTTTTAGATGCCTGCGATATGGTGATTACCCCAGTAAAAAAGATGGGCAGCACCAGTGTCGCCTTTGAAATTGTTAAAAGTCACATTTCCGATCTTTCCAAGGTTGTGGAAATGAATTTCCCAATGATTTCCCTGTCTCAAGAACGGGAAGCTCTTGAAAAACAGTGGCAGGAGAATGCCGACGAAATAGAGGTACTCCTTAACCAGGGCAAAGATGTCGCCTTTATTACCCTGGGTGATCCAATGGTCTTTAGTACTTATTCCTATGTGATGGAATATCTGTTAAAACGCAACATTGAAGTGGTCACCCTGTCCGGGGTGCCGTCATTCTGCAATTTAGGTGCCCAACTGAATATTCCGCTGACCCAGGGCGAAGAGTCGTTGGGGATTGTAGCCATGACTCAGCCGGAGGAAGAAATCCGGGCAATTCTGGATGCCCACCAGAACATTGTGGTGATGAAGATTTCTGCCAACAATGCCTGGATGGCAGCGGAGCTGGAAGCCCGAGGGCTGGAGAAAAGTTTTGTGCTGGTGTCCAACATTGGCATGGAAACCCAGCAGGTGATCCGGGATATTGAGGTGTTAAAGGGTAAGATCCCTTACTTATCAACCTTATTAATCAAAAAGAATTATCCCCTTCAGTAAGGGAGGGTGTTGATGTTTAATAAAACCATTGAAAAAAACGGCAAAACCCTGCGCTATGGTTATACCACCGGTTCCTGTGCGACGGCGGCCACCAAAGCCGCCCTGTTGATGTTTTTAAATCAGCAGAAATGGGAAACGGTTGAAATCAATACGCCCAAGGGCTGGGTGCTGGATCTGGTGCTCCATGATCAGACTTTTTCCGACCACGAAGCCTCCTGTTCAGTGGTCAAAGATTCCGGCGATGATCCGGATGTGACCAATGGCGTCAAGATTTTTGCGAAAGTCACGCCATCCGATCAGGCCGGGATAGCGTTTGCCGCCGGCCTTGGCGTTGGCACCGTGACCTCGGTGGGACTCAGTATTCCACCCGGTGAACCGGCTATTAATCCGACCCCCAGAGAAATGATTGCCCAGGAGATTAACACGATTTTGAATTCTGACGCGGTACGACAGCGGTCAGATTTACCCAAAGGCTGGCGGGTGGAGCTATCGATTCCCCAGGGGGTGGAACTGGCCAAACGAACCTTTAATCCCAAGCTGGGCATTGAAGGGGGCTTGTCAATCATCGGCACCACCGGGATTGTCGAGCCGATGAGCGAAGAGGCCTGGACAGCTTCATTAAAATTGGAGCTGTCAGTTTTGCATGCCCGAGGCTTTAAAGAAATCATCTTTGTCCCCGGTAATTACGGAAAAGACTTCTCCGAAGAACTGGGACTGGATGAAAATGTGTTGGTGAAGACCAGCAATTTTATGGGCTTTATGCTGGATGAGGCCGAGCGGATGGGCTTTGAGAAAATTTTGCTGATCGGCCATCTGGGTAAACTGGTCAAAGTGGCCGGGGGAATTTTTAATACCCACAGCAGTGTTGCCGACGGCCGGATGGAAATTCTGACCGCCCATGCCGGTTTACTCGGGGCAACCCGGGAAACGATGGCAAAAATTATGGCCGCCAAAACCACCGATGAAGCCACCGATATTATTCTGGCCGAAAATCTGCCAGACTATTTTAACCATCTGGCCGAGGTCGTACAAAAAAAGGTTACGGATCGAGTTTATGGCACCATTGAAATAGAAGTCGTGCTATTTTCCAAGATCCATGGCTTGCTCGGACAAAGCAAAGACGCAGAAGAGTTGAGGAAACGATTATGTACCCATTAAAAATTATTGGACTGGGACCGGGACATCCGGATTATATATTGCCCATCGCCTTAAAAGAAATTGCCGCCGCCGAAGTGATTCTCTGTGGCACCCGCCACGCCGAAAGCTTTGATGCCAGTGGTAAAGAAATGCTTTTTATCGGCAAGGGAACCCCGCTGAGCGAGCTGATGGAAAAGGTTGCTAAGGGCTACCAGAGCCGGAAAACCGCGCTGGTAGTTTCCGGCGATTGTGGCTTTTACAGTCTGTTGGCCTATGCCAAAAAAGTGGTGCCGGAAAAGGACATCGTCTGTATCCCGGGGATCAGTTCGCTGCAGTATTTTTTTGCCAAACTGGCCATCAGTTGGGAGGATGCCAAACTGATGAGCCTTCACGGCCGGGATCAGGATTTAGCCGCCGCCCTGGCGGAAAATAAAAAGCTGGGTATTCTTACCGACAAAAATAATAATACCGCCTTCATTGCCGGAATCCTGCAGACAGCCGGTTGCGAGAACAGTATTCTTTATGTCGGTGAAGAGCTGTCCTATCCCAATGAAAAGATCACCCGACTAACGGTGGCAGAAGCCCTGACTTATCAGGAGGAAGGACTGGCAGTAGTGGTGGTAATCAATGAGTAAGATAGCAGGATATAAAGACGAGGCCTTTATTCGGGGAAAGGCTCCGATGACCAAACGGGAAATCCGGATTTTAACCATTTCGTTACTGGGAATAAACCCTGACGATGTGGTGGTGGATATCGGCGCCGGTACCGGCGGTTTGACCATGGAAGCAGCTTATGCCGCCGAAAATGGCAAGGTCTATGCCGTGGAAGCCAAACAAACAGCCCTGGAGCTGGTGCAAAAGAATAAAGACCATTTTAAGGCCGATAACGTGGTGATTATCCCCGGCAAGGCGCCCGAGGCGCTGGCTGAAATCAAAGAGCCGGTGGATCGGGTCATCATCGGCGGTTCCGGTGGGAATATGGAAAGCCTTTTTCAGTGGTGTAAAGCCAATACCGGCCCCGGCGGCCGGGTCATTGCCAACTTTGTGACCCTGGAGAACGCCGCCCAGGCCACCACGCTGATGAATCAGTATTTTGACAATGTCGAACTGATTCAGGTCGGCATCAGCCGGGGCGAAGGCATCGGTGGTTTAACGATGTTAAAGGCCGCCAACCCAATTTTTATTATCACCGGCGATGTGAAGTAAACAACAGTTTCGGTATATGTGAAACTGATCGGTAAGCTTGCGATAGTTTCGGAATTACTGCAAAACTGCTATTGACAAGCAGCAGTTTTTCGTGTAGAATGAATTCAATTAAATAGTGAACTTGTCCTATATTCAAGGGAAAAAGGTGTAAATCCTTTGCTGTAATCGCAGCTGTAAAACATGATGACCGTCTCATAGCCACTGTTAAGAAATTAGCGGGAAGGGAGATGGAAAGTTGATTGTTGAGCCAGAAGACCTGTTTGTAGTGATTTCTTAACAACCTCCGATTTAGAGGACTTTAAGAGCATTATATTTAGATTTGTAAGTATGATTCTTTTATCCTTCTCCGTTGGAGAAGGATTTTTTTTCGTCTTGCCGTCGGTGACGATCGCAAGCGAACCGGGAAGTGTGTGATTTCCGGCAGTTGGTTACTTTCTCCTAGCCAATTTTAGAATCTCTTCGAATAAAGGGACATCTCCAAGTCAGTATTTAATACCCTTCCTCGGGGATGGTGTGTGACATCCCCGAATTTACCTTGCTTTCATTAATTTACATTTTTGATAGAAAACATTATTCCTCTGCTTAGATTTTTCTGGCCAAAAATTTGAGCACCAATAAAAGAAGTGCATTTTCTTATGGATGCGCTTTTTTATTGGAATAAATTTCTTTTAATAAAAAATATTTTTGAAAAAGCGCCGAAAATGGTATACTTGCTATAAAAAATACTGATAACTATTCAGATAGGAAGGTCACAGATGAGAATTCACTATTTACAGCACGTCGCCTTTGAAAATCCCGGCAGTATTCTAAAATGGGCCCAAGCCAACAATTATCCCGTCACTGCGACACAATTGTATAACGATGAAGCGCTGCCGGAGGTGAGTGATTTTGATTGGCTGGTGGTGATGGGGGGGCCGATGAACATTTATGAAGAAGCGGAATACCCCTGGCTGAAGGCCGAAAAAGCATTCATTAAAGCCGCTATTGAAGCCAACAAGGTAGTCCTAGGACTGTGTCTCGGCAGTCAGTTGATTGCGGATATCATCGGCGGGAAGGTCGTGAAAAATAAGCAAAAAGAAATCGGTTGGTTTCCGATCACGTTTTTTGAAGAAGCCAAAGCATCGCCACTGTTTGCCTTTTTCCCGGACAATCCAGTCGTGTTTCACTGGCATGGGGACACCTTTGTCGAGTTGCCGCCGGAGGCCACCGTCATTGCAGCCAGTGCCGCCTGTCAAAACCAGGCCTTCGTCTACCAGAAACGGGTTTTTGGCTTTCAGTTTCATCTGGAAAATACCCAGGCAATTATTAAAGATCTGATTAAAAATTGCGGCGATGAAATGATCCCCAGTGATTTTGTACAGCGGCCGGAGGAAGTCATGGCCCACCCGGAATACATCCTTCAGGACAATCTCTGGATGGCAGCTTTTTTAGACCAGCTGAAACTACTGGTTGAAGCTGACCGGATTTAATAAAAATCTTTATTCACAACAACTGACTGGTGAAAAAGTGGGTAAATATAAATCAGAATCTATTTAAGCAATTCTAAAATTCAAAAGAGTTGATCAAAAATTGCTTTGCGTTTAGTTTCCACAAACAATTTTGTAACGTGTAGGCGAACAGGCGATAGCCTGTACGACGTACAGTGTAAAAATTGTTTCGTGCGAAACTGAATGCGAAGCTCACGGCACTTGTGCAAAAGTCTAAGAAACAATTTGATTGAAAGGAATTTTATAATGAAAAAGGTAATGCTTAACGAAATGACCGCCCTGGAAGTTCAGGAGCTGTTAAAAAATGCCGATCAGGTCACCGCCATTGTGACCTTTGGATCCTGCGAGAGCCATGGCTGGCATTGCTGCCTGGGGCCGGACTTTTTTGTGCCCTCCGAGGTGGCCAAACGCGTGGCGCAGAAGCTTAACAATGTGGTAGTGCTACCCTGCGTTCCCTTTGGGACTTCGATTCATTATAACTCTTACCCGATGTCAATCACCTTGCGCTATGAAACCGAGATTGCCATTGCCGAGGATATCTTTGAGAGTCTGATTAACAATGGCATCAAACACATTTATATTCTAAATGGTCATGACGGTAATATTCCGGCGCTCGAAATAGCCGCCCATAAGGTCAAGGATCGCCATCGCGAGGCAAAATTTCTTTATCTGCCGGATTGGTGGACCAAGGTTGGCCCGATTATGGGTGACCGCTTTGAAGTCTGGAACGGACTGGGCCATGGCGGTGAAGGCGAAACCTCGATTATGATGGCGCTACGCCCGGAACTGGTCAAGCTGGAAGATGCGGTATCCCAGGTACCGGAAAATGTCATTAAGATCAATGAAAAGGTTGACATTATCTGGGATATCAAGGAACTCACGGCCACTGGGGCCACTGGCGACCCCACAAAAGCCAGCATAAAAAAAGGCGAGCAAATGCTTGAGATCTTTGTCGATTTGGTGGCCAGCGCCATTGAAGAAATGAATAGCCGGGGTTGGGAGTATTAGTTTTTTGGTGGTAAAAGGATAGTTCTGATAAAATGAAAAGAGGTGGTTAAGTAATGAAAAAATTAATGGTGCTACTGACAATGCTTGGTTTAGTCGTGTTCCTGTCGGGCTGTTCGCTGATCCCGGGAATTTTTGGCAACAAGTCAGAGTCGGTAAAAAATCAGGAAATCACTCTGTCCTTGTCGTTTGGTGAGAAAACCGGCACTTATACGGGTCAATTGGTCAAAGGTTTACCCCAGGGGAATGGTGTCTTTACTGTTTCCGACGAGGATGAAGTGGCCTGGACCTATGAGGGCGAATGGGAACAAGGTCATTTTCAGGGGAGCGGGCAAACTGTCTGGGAAGATGGGTTTATGCAGGAAGGCTACTACCAGAATGATTTGTTAAATGGGCCGGGACAAGAATATCTTAATAAGAATCTCATATATGATGGCAATTACACTGATAATCGTTATGACGGACAGGGTACGCTTTACAACTATTATGGCGAGGTGATTTACGAAGGTGATTTTGACATGGGCTACTATAACGAGACGCTGGTTCAGCGAAAGGTGCGCCTGGATCCGTTTAAAGCGCAAACCGCAGAAATATCCTACGCCGAAATCGTTGATAACGCCAAAAACGAAACTGGAAAAAAAGTCAAGATGACAGGGCGGGTTTTTCAGGTTTATGAAAATTATGAAAATCAGCAATACTTCTGTGATTTTATCATGGATGTCAATGATGATCCTAATCAGATGGTTCAGGTTTATTATCGCTTGAATTCGGGTGAAGCACCGCTGGTTGAAGGTCAAATGGTAACGGTCTGGGGTACCGTTGAATACCTCTATACCTACACCACCGATGGCGGCGAGGAAAACACCATTCCTAATGTGGAAGCCTGGAGTGTGGAATAGAATTTAATAACTGTAACCCAGAAAAACTCCCGGTCATACGACTGGGAGTTTTTAGTATTGGCAGTAGTGCGCTAATTCAGGGTAATAATATCGGATCCGGCAAATTGGAAAGGTAAATGATATTGACCGCTACCGATATATTCAGCAGCGGCATAGTCCCACCAGGGTTTGCCTTCATGACGGAGCCGCATCTGATTATCACCAGGGGTTCCAAAATCAAATTCAATCTGGATATCACCTGCATTGTAGCCTTCAACCGTAAAATTAAGAACCTTGATGGTCCCGCCGTTATCAGTGGTTGAAACAACACTATAATCACCGGTTGCATTGCTAAGAGGGTTGGGGATGTGCTCGGTATAGGTCGTTTGAGAAATCGACAACGAATTGCCATAATCGGTTTTATACCATACGCCATAGATTTTGTTAATGAATTCTTCCGGGGTTAGCACAGACTGGGTATTGGCTTGGGGGGCGGTCAGGATGTATTTTCCTTCAATCGTTGCACTGGAAAAGCCTTTATCGCTCACTGCGACGGCTTTAACCGTGGTTTCGCCAAGGGGTAGGGGAATGGCACTGGTGTATTTTGGCGAGGTCTTGTCGGGGACATTGCCATCAACGGTATAATAAATCGTATAACCAGAGTTACCCTTGATGATTTCCAGGTTTTGGGTACCCTCATAGCTGCCCGGAGCCAGGTTGAAACTGGGCGGTTTAACCAGATAGCTGTCCTGGTTTTGAATGTAGCTTTGATCTCCGGTTTCTTTGGCGGCCCGTTCCAGTAAGGCCAGAATCTCAGCTTCGGATTTTCCGGAGGTTGCATAGGAACTGAGCAGTTCGTCATAGAGTTTTTTTAGTTCATCCTGATCGGTGGTTTTCTCAATTTTTTCTTCACTGGTCAGATTGGCTGAGGCAAACTGATTGTACAGGAAAAAAGTGAGGCCACCAAGAATCAGAATACTGCCAACAATTGCCAGGATGATAATCAATTTTTTTTTGCTTTTTTTTGGTGGTGGAACAATTGGTGATGAGTGGTTTTGATTTGAGTCGACCTCAGTTCGCTCCAGTTCAGCCCAATTTAATTCGTCATGAGCTGATTTGGCGTCATTGCGGTCAGGTGAGTGTTCGTGATCAGTCATTTTTACCCCTCCTTGTCCGGGTTGGAATCGAAACACGTAAAAATTCTGCGCTACAAAAGTTAAGAAATGGCAGGGAATTGATCATCCAAATAATTAACCGTGTCGTTATTAAATCTATACCCATTTACCGGATTTTTATATAGTTGTTATTGACGAGTTTTAAAAAATATGAACAATCTAATCAGTTGGATTTTGAAATCTGCTTGATTTGCTTTATAATAGTGAATAACTGGCAACGAATCATGCGTGTTTCGCCTTGATCATGAGTATTTTGTCTGCCGGTGAAAAAATGATTGGATGGATTATATGTATAAAATACTAATTATCGAAGATGATCAGATTATCGCAAATGCGTTAAAAAATCATTTGGAAAAATGGGGACTTGAAGCAGTGACTATCGATGATTTTCATTATATTTTGGATGACTTTGTGGCCTACGATCCCCAGCTGGTGCTTCTGGATATTTCGCTGCCTTTTTTCAATGGCTACCACTGGTGCAGTGAAATCCGCAAGATTTCCAAGGTGCCGATTATTTTTATTTCCTCCACCAGCGACAATATGAACATCGTCATGGCCATGAATATGGGCGGGGATGATTTTATTGCAAAGCCCTTTGATCTGACGGTGGTGGTGGCAAAAATTCAGGCTCTACTGCGGCGAACTTACTCCTTTCAGGGTCAGGTCAACCTGCTGGAACATAAAGGTGCGATTTTGAATCTCGGTGATGCCAGCCTGAGCTATGCGGATCAAAAAGTGGAGCTGAGTAAAAATGAGTTTAAGACCCTCCAGATTCTGCTGGAAAACAAGGGCGAAGTGGTTTCCCGGGATGTGATTATGAAACGGCTCTGGGACAGTGACTGCTTTGTGGATGACAATACGCTAACGGTTAATATCGCCAGGCTCCGCAAAAAACTGGATGAGGCCGGATTGTCGGATTTTATTGCCACCAAAAAAGGCGTCGGTTATTTGATTGGAGACTAAGATGAAAATTTCATTTATTTTTAAGGCTTATTTAAAAAGCAGGATCAAGATAATCGCAGCCTTTCTATTAATGATGTTGGTCTTTGCGCTGGTCTATGCGCTCTACTATCTGCCGCTGGAGCCGATTGTTTACAGTGCCGAATTAGTAACGGCACTGGCAGTCGTTTTTGCCAGTATCGATTTTTGGCGCTTTTATCAAAAACATCAGCGTTTGAATGCAGCAATTAGCGGGGCCACTGCCGGGGTAGGGGAATTACCAAAGCCCCGGGGTTTACTGGAAGAGAATTATCAAACTCTGATTCGGGTGCTGGCCGAGAGTCGGGCTGAACTGATCTCCCAGTTTGATAACCGTCAAACCGATATGATCGACTACTATACCTTATGGGCCCACCAGATTAAAACCCCGATCTCGGCCATGGGGGTGCTACTGCAGACCGAAGAGGGGGATCGGGAACGGATCAGTGCCTATCGGCAGGAACTTTTTAAGATCGAACAATACGTGGAGATGGTGCTGCAGTATTTACGGCTGGAAAGCATGTCCGCAGACTTGCTGCTGGTTGAGTATGATCTGGGGGATCTGGTCCGACAGGCGGTAAAAAAATATGGCATTATTTTTATCAATAAAAAAATATCGCTGGAGTTGGCAGAACTCGATTGCCGGGTTCTGACTGATGAAAAATGGCTGGTCTTTGTGCTGGAACAGATTATTTCCAATGCACTGAAGTACACCAATCAGGGTAAGATTTCCATTTATCTCGATCACCAGGCAGAAAAAACCCTGATCATCGAAGACACCGGCGTCGGCATCCGGGCTGAAGATATTGCCCGGATTTTTGACCGGGGCTTTACGGGTTACAATGGCAGAATGGATAAAAAATCCACTGGGATTGGTCTTTATCTGTGTCAGCAGGTGTTAAATAAGCTCTCGCATTCGATCACGGTAGCCTCCCAGGTGGGTCAGGGTACCCGGGTCAGCATTGATCTGGCGACCCGAGGATTTGAAGCGCTCTAGGCCAATCTTACAAAAGTGTAAGATTAACAACCGAAATGTAAGGCAAAGCGATGGCTGGCTCTTTTCTTTTTCGTTATACTTTGGTTATCGATAAAATAAATCTAAGATCAGGGGAAAAAATATGCGATTACTTGAAGTAAAGAATTTAAAGAAAATTTATACCACCCGTTTTGGCGGAAATCAGGTTCAGGCATTATCCAACGTCAGCTTCTCGGTGGACCAGGGCGAGTATGTGGCTATTATGGGGGAATCCGGTTCGGGAAAAACGACCCTGCTCAACATTCTGGCCTCGTTGGATAAGCCTACCAGTGGCGAAGTATTTCTTGATGGAAAGAACATTGTCACCATCAAGGACAGTGAGATCTCAGCCTTTCGGCGGGACAATCTGGGCTTTGTTTTTCAGGACTTTAATCTGCTCGATACCTTTTCGATTCAGGATAATATCTTTTTGCCGCTGGTGCTGGCTCAAAAAAATTATCAGGAAATGAACAGCCGACTGGGTCCCTTGGCCAAACGATTAAACATCGAAGAAATTTTAAAGAAATTTCCCTATGAGGTTTCCGGGGGACAAAAACAGCGGGCGGCTGTGGCCCGGGCGTTGATTACCCAGCCCAAGCTGGTACTGGCCGATGAGCCGACCGGAGCCCTGGATTCCAAGGCGGCAATGAATCTGCTAAAGATTTTTTCAGCCATCAATGAACTGGGACAGACCATTCTGATGGTTACCCATTCCGTGGCAGCTGCCAGCCATGCCAATCGGGTTTTGTTTATTAAAGATGGCGAAATCTACAATCAGATCTATCGGGGTTCGATGAGCAACGATGATATGTATCAGAAAATCTCCTATACATTGTCGGTGCTGGCGTCGGGAGGTGAGGATTGTGAATAAGTTCTTTTATCCCCGGCTGGCACTGGTTAACCTCAAGAAGAACGGAAATACCTACATTCCCTATATTCTAACCTGTATCGGATCAATCATTGCTTTTTACACCATGGTTTCGATCCACAGTAACAAGGGCCTCGATCAAATGCCAGGATCGATCAATTTAAAGACCATTCTTTTTCTGGGGATCATTGTGATTGGTATATTTGCGGTTATTTTTCTTTTTTACACCAACAGTTTTTTGATCAAACGGCGCAAAAAAGAACTGGGCTTATACAGCATCCTGGGTCTGGAAAAAAAGCATATCGCCCGGGTGCTATTTTATGAAACCGTCTTTGTGACGGTGATCAGCCTGAGTCTGGGACTGATCGGCGGCATACTGATTGGCAAACTGCTGTTTTTATTGCTTTTGAATATTGTTCATTTCAAGAGTCCCTTAAGTTTTCATATTGATTATTGGGGGCTGTTAATCACTACCGGGGTGTTTCTGGTCATCTTTGGCTTGACGCTCCTGACGAATTTTTTACAAGTAAAACTCTCAAACCCCATCGATCTTTTAAAAGGCGGACAGCATGGGGAGAAAGAACCAAAATCTTCCTGGATTGTTACCGTGATCGGGCTTGTTTCCCTGGGGGCGGGTTATGGAATTGCCCTGTCGGTTAAAACACCACTAGAGGCACTGATGCTTTTCTTTGTGGCAGTGGTATTTGTCATCATCGGAACCTATGCCTTATTTATTTCCGGGAGCATTACCCTGCTAAAACAACTGAAAAAGAACAAAAAATTTTATTATCAGTCCCGCAATTTTATTTCAGTATCGGGGATGATTTACCGGATGAAACAAAACGCCGTGGGGCTGGCCAATATCTGTATTTTGAGCACCATGGTGTTAGTCACCCTGTCGACAACGGTATCCTTGTATGTCGGTCAGGAAGGGATGCGTCGGGATTTTTATCCCATGGATGTCAGCATTATCGGCGAAGCAGGCAACACTGACTTCGATGAAGTCAAAGCGCTGGTTGAATCAGAAAAAGAAAAATTAAAGGTGAGGAGTAGCGATGAAATTTCTTTTGATTTGGCTCGTTTTCGAGCTTTTCAGGAAGGTAGTCATTTTCTGAAGGATATGGTTGATGATGAAAGCACCGATGCCAAGTATTACGAAAGGATCTCGAACATAACCCTGATTCCCTTGGACGACTATAACCGCTTAACCGGTGGGAACAAAAGTCTGGCTGAAAATGAAATGCTGATCTTTTCGGTGGGTGACGATTATGGCCAAGCGACCATTGTTTTTGGCGATGCGCAGTATCTGATTACTGAACAGCTGGAAGCCATTCCAATGGACTTTAAAAAGACTCAGGATATGGGCCAAACCTACTACCTGATTGTCAAAGATGATGCAGTTATGGAGGCCGTTTATCAGACCATGAAAAACGACGATGATCCCCAGACCACCCTCCATGCCCTGATGTTTAATCTCGATGGGGACGAGGACACCCTCAACACCTTTTCCGCTAAACTGCGGACAGCGGTGACCCAGAGCAATCCGGATATCAACATCCAAAACCTGTATGAAGCATTGACGGAATTGTATTTCTTTTTTGGTGGATTTTTGTTTCTGGGGGTATTTTTAGGATCACTCTTTATGATGGCCACGGTGTTGATTATTTATTTCAAACAGATTTCCGAAGGCTATGAAGACAGTGAACGGTTTGAGATCATGGAGAAGGTGGGAATGGATAAAACCGAGGTTAAAAAAACCATCCGTAAGCAGATTCTGATGGTGTTCTTTTTGCCCCTGGCCGGTGCCATTGTTCATGTGGCTTTTGCCTTCCCGGTGATCACCAAAATGCTGGCTGCCTTCCGGCTGACCAACGTAACGCTGATCTTTTTATGCACTCTGGCTGGTGTTGTCGTTTATGCCCTGGTTTATACCGGCGTCTATCTGCTCACCGCCAGATCATACTATAAGATGATTCATTAAGAACAACTGCGGCAACTAAAAAATCCCCAATTTCAGGGGATTTTTGACTATCAAAAAAGATAACTTAGTACCGACAATTGTTACATCATGTTGTGACCTAGGGGTCAGACCCTACGCATCGGGGCGGACATGGCAGAGCCTGTCCGATCCCGCAGCGAACAACAGATTAACAATTGGTCGATACGGTAGTTTGTGCGTTTCCTATTTCAGGGGATTTTTTTGAAGTAGTGCTTCCATGTCTTTAACGCTCATGGGTTTGCCAAACATAAAGCCCTGAATGCAATCGCAGTTGTTGGCTTTTAAATAGTCCAGTTGGGTGCTGTTTTCAATACCTTCAGCAACAATATGGGCATCCAGGTTATGACCCAACGAAATGATATCGCCGACAATGCGGATTGAGGAATCCTGATCGGAGAGATCATCAATGAAGGATTTGTCAATTTTTAAGGTGTCGATTGGTAGCCGCCTTAGATAACTCAGGGATGAAAACCCGGTGCCAAAATCGTCCAGGGAAATTCGGACGTTTAATGCTTTGATTTCATTGAGCATGTCAATGGTTTCTTCGATGTTATCGATAAAGAGGGATTCGGTAATTTCCAGTTCCAACTGCCTGGGATCCATGCTGGTTTCGGAAAGAACGTTTTTAACCGTGTCGACAAAGTTTTTGTCCCGCATCTGCACCGCTGACACATTCACCGAGACGCAGAGATTCTGATCAAAACGCATATCCAGTTCCTTGAATTTATGACAGGCGGTCAGAAGCACCCAGTGGCCGATGCCGATGATCAGCCCCATTTCTTCAGCCAGGGGGATAAAGTTCATCGGAGCAACCCGGCCATAGTGGGGGGAGTCCCAGCGGATCAGGGCTTCAAAGCCGCGGATGCGATGATCCTCGGCATTAAACTGAGGCTGATACTCAATGAAAAATTCCTTATTCTCATAGGCTTTCAAGAGCAGGGATTCCATTTGAATCTTATTAAGAATTTCTTCTTTCATGTCCGGTCTGAAAAATTGGATGTTATTGCGGCCCAGCTCTTTGGCCTTGTACATTGAGGTATCGGCACTGTTAAGCAGCTCAATGGGATCCTTGCCATCCTGCGGGAAGACCGAGATACCGAAGCTGGCACTGACTTTAAATTCTGAGCAGCTGGTTTTGATTTTATCACATAGTTCATTGCGCAGGCTTTCCACGTAGTTGTAAGCAGCATCTTCTTTGATATTCCGCTGAATGATCAGGGCAAATTCATCGCCGCCCAATCGGCCAAGTAAATCATCTTCATGAACGAGCTCCTTCAAACGCTTGGCAGTATACCTTAAATAGTCGTCACCATAGAGATGGCCCATGGTATCATTGATTTTTTTAAAATTATCCAGATCGATAAAGACAATAAAAAAGGATGCCTTTTCATTTTCGGAAAGATTAACGAGCAGATGCAAGCGTTCCAGAATCATTTTGCGATTAGGGAGCTCGGTCAGACCATCGTAATACGCCAGAAAATGGAGCCGTTCTTCGTTCTTCCTTATTTCTTCATTGAAGGCCTGAAGTTCCTGATTCTGAACGGTCAGTGTCTTTTTGGTAAGGATTAGTTTTTTGTAGAGCCGGGCAATTTTTTCTTTTTGCGAAGTAACCGCATTCAGACGAACCACGGCTTTATCATAGCGATTCAAATTCAGATAAAAAGTTGCTGAAGCCAGGCAGAAAATAAAGCAGAACAGCAGATTTTGAATTAAAAAATAAACCGGGCTAAAAAGAAATCCGTCAACTGGCAACAAAAAGGTGACATACAAGCCGCAGACAAAGGTGGTTATGGCAATGTAATAAAGCATCGTTATTTTTAATCGCATCAGTGAAAGGATAATCATCACAAACGAAACAGACCATACTGCCGGACCGATAATCTGGTAGTATTGGACGACGATAAAAGCCAGAGTGATGGATTGGGTGAGTGAAACGAGATGATCAAATAAATTGATAGTCAATTCTTTTCGGGAAATAAATTCAAAGCTTAGCCCCAGCAAGAAAAATATCCCGCTGTTTAACAGAACCTCAACTAAATTGCCGCCCCAAAAAAAGTACACAACAATGATATTGGCCAGGGCGCCCAAAAATAAAAGGGGCGACGCCCACATACAGGTGATTAGATTTTGATAATATAATATTTGGGCAGGATCATCTTCGGCATTTAATAAATCGAACACAACCGGTATGGTTCGCTTGAATTTAATGTTGTTCATCATACCACCTCTTTAACATTAAAGGATTAAAAATATGCTGCTCTATTGTATCATTTTTTGGATCTGATTGCGAGTGATAGAACGCTAACTAAAAAAATATCTGCAGTGATTTCAGGAAAGCCGTTTTTTAGCCTTAAGGCATCTAAAAAAACCTGTACTTTTGTCATATCCATGTTATAATATAAACACAATTAAATAATAAATGTAAAAAATCATTTAGGATGAAAAATTCATTGAGGGAATCTGGTTAGAATCCAGAACGATCCGGTCACTGTAATTAGTTATGTCTCCTTAATATGTCACTGGGCACGTTTTGTCTGGGAAGGCAAGGAGAATAAAAGCTATAAGTCAGGAAACCTACTAAAATGATGTACTAAAGTGTCCTTCCAGGGAAAAGGGAAGTTAGTAACATTAACAAAAGTTGGTTCTGTGGCGTTGAGTCATCGAATTGATGGATACGTGTAATGATGAAACCTTTTTTCCCATCGTAATGTGGGTAAAAGGTTTTTTTTTCGGAAAGGTTTTTCAAGAGGTTATAAAAATATGGAGGTTGATCGTAAAGATGAAAAAAGCTAAAAGAACCATGACCGTTGCCGGTATTGTGTTTTTTATGGTCGTTCTGGCATCACAGCCAGTCAATGCCATGCATATCATGGAAGGTTTTCTGCCGATTGGCTGGGCAGTCTTCTGGTGGATATGTTCCCTGCCGTTTATCGCATTTGGATTATATCAGGTGGGAAAAATATTTAAAGATAAACCCGAACAAAAAGTGCTGTTAGCCATTGCCACGGCGTTCACCTTTGCTTTATCAGCGTTTAAACTGCCATCGGTAACTGGCAGCTCTTCACATATGACCGGGATTGGTTTGGGTGCCATTGTACTGGGTCCCTTTGCCACTGTAGTGGTTGGTACCATTGCGCTATTGTTTCAGGCGCTGCTGTTGGCTCATGGCGGACTGACAACCCTGGGCGCCAATGCCTTTTCAATGGCAATTGTGGGATCTTTTGTGGCTTATGGGATTTACAAAGGTTTGTCAAAACTCAACGTGCCCAAGGCCTTAACCGTTTTTCTGGCGGCGTGTTTAGCCGATCTGGCAACCTATGTAACCACTTCCATCCAGTTGGGCCTGGCTTTTCCGGATCCGGTTGGCGGGATTGCAGCTTCAATGGTTAAGTTTTTAAGTATCTTTGCGATTACCCAGATACCGCTGGCCATTATCGAAGGTATTTTAACCGTCCTGGTAGTTAATGCCATTTACCAATATAAAGAAAAGGGGATTATTTCCAATGAAACTCTCACTGATAACTAAAGTTATTCTGGTTTTGCTGATTGGCGCCCTGATTGTTATCCCTCAGATTGCTTTGCCGGACGCTGAATTTTCGGGAGCCGATGATGCCGCCGGAACAGCTATCACCACAATTGATGAAAACTACGTGCCCTGGTTTGAAAGCTTGTTTGATCCCGGCGATCTGGAAGAAAACCTATTTCATTTCCAACAGCTGCTAGGTGTCGGCGGACTGGGAATCTGCTTTTTCTATCTTTATAAAAAATCGAAAAAAAATGAAAAGGCTGATAAATCAGTGTAAATAATGAAAGACAGATAAAGCAGTACCGACAATTGTTACATCATGATGTACGCATCGGAGCGGACACGGCGTAGCCTGTCCGATTCCGCAGCGAACAACAGATTAACAATTGGTCGGTACGGGAGTTTGTCACTAACCTGAAACTCGGTGACTTATATAAATACTAACAGCATCTTAGAAGGAGACGGACATGATTGATCGTTTTGCCCATACCAATAAACTTAGCAATGCCAATCCTACTGTCAAAGTAGTGGTTTCATTGGTCATGCTCCTGTCAGTCTTTTTTATCAATCAACCCCTGTATATGGCAGGGGTTTTTGGTGTTATGGTGGGTTGTACCCTGTTGTGGGCAAAAATTCCGGTACGGATTTATCTACATACCTTGATTTTTGATTCGCTCTTTGTTATTCCCGGAGCCCTGGCGTTATTGTTTACGATCTCAAAAGGTGGCGGCGATTATTTATGGGCCGTTAACTTTTCCCAGTTCACCATCGGCATCACCACCACCAATCTGGTGCTGGCCAGTCTGGTTTTCTGCCGGGCCATGGCCGGTGTTTCCTGTATGCTTTTTTTAATTTACACCACCCCGGTAATGCAGATCGCTGGCGTCATGAAAAAAGCCCACATCAGCAATACGTTTTTAGAGATATTTATTTTAACCTATCGCTTCATCTTTGATTACTGGGACAAAATAAAACTGATGGCAACTGCGCAGGAACTGCGGTTTGGCTACCGTAATGTAAGAGTTGCACTCCAATCCATCGCAATGATGTTAAGCAATTTATTTCTCATGGCCATCCAGAGCTACGAGGAAATGACAAAAACCCTGGAGCTTAAGCAATACCAGGGAGACTTTCATGTAAGCTATCGGAAAGGTCTTAAAAATGATTAAAACAGAAAATTTAACCTATCAATATCCAGATGGCACCATCGCTCTCAAGGGGGTGTCGATTGACGGCAGCCGGGGCAATTGCATCGCCCTGATCGGCGAAAACGGAGCTGGCAAATCGACCCTGATGTCGGCCTTGATTGGGCTACTCAAGCCCACCGGGGGAACCGTTTTTTTTAAGGATCAACCTTTATCCTATCAGAAAAAAAAACTTTATGAATTTCGCAAATCGATTGGGCTGGTCATCCAGGAATCGGATAAGCAGGTCTTTTATTCCGGCATTTATGACGATGTGGCCTTTGCCCTGCGAAACATGGGCATGGCAGCGGAGCAAATCGATCAGCGGGTGCAGGCGGCCATGGAAGCGACTGGTATCACGCAGTTGGCTGACCGACCGGTTCATTATCTCAGTTATGGACAAAAGAAACGGGTGGCCATGGCCGGGGTGTTAGCTGTTGAACCGGAGATCATCCTGATGGATGAACCGACCCTGGGACTGGATCCTAAAAGTAAGGCCGGGGTTAAAGCGATTATTGAAGGCGCTTTGGCCAAAGGCATCAAGATTATTTTATCCAGCCATGATATGGATTTTATTTATGAATTTTGTGATTATACTTATGTGCTCCATCATGGCGGGGTACTGGTCGAAGGTGAAACCACCGACGTTTTTAAAAACACCGAAGCCCTGGAAACGGCCAGTCTGGAACAGGCGACGATGACTCGCCTGGAACAGTGTCTGGGGATTAAAGGGTTTCGCAGTATTGCCGCTCTGGAAGAAGCGATCAGGAATCAGAAAAAGGAGGTTCAAACGGATGAAACTGGTAGTAGCGGGCATTAATCATAAGGATACACCTTTAGAAATTCGGGAGAAAGGGGCTTTTCTCCATCGCACCCTGAATGAAGCGATTCGTACCCTTTTAAAAGAAAAGGATATCGCCGAGGTGATCATTCTGTCGACCTGCAACCGCAGCGAAATCTATGTGTCAACCCGCCACCCTGAAGCAGCTGGAAAGATCTTAACCGATTTTTATCTCAGCGAAAAATCAGCAGAACTGGCGCCCTATCTGTTTGTCAAAAAAGAGCGGGAAGCGATGGTTCATCTCTATGAGGTGGTCACCGGTCTCGACTCGATGATTCTGGGTGAGGACCAGATCCTTGGCCAGGTCAAGGATGCGCTGGAAAAATCTCAGGCAATTAAAGGCTGTGGCAAATACCTGACAAAAATGTTTCGCGAAGCGATCACTTTTACTAAAAAAGTAAAAACCGATTATAAAATTTCCGAAACCCCCTTATCTTTAAGTTCAACCGCTGTGAAGCATATCAAGCGGGAGTATCCTAAAGATTATGGCGATAAAAAAATACTGATCATCGGTTCGGGAAAAATGGGCGTGCTGGCACTGCGCTATATGAAGGCCGAGGGCTTTCAGAATCCCTACATGACCAACCGGACCTTTCATAATATGGATCAGTGCGAAGCGATTCATGAAAACGTCCAGACGATCCACTATGAAGACCGCTATGCGATTATTCCTGAAATGGATGTGATTATTACCGCCACCGCATCACCCCATGTTGTTTTAAAGGCCGATGAAATGAAGCCGCTCCATAAACCGCTGACAGTGATCGATCTGGCGCTGCCCCGGGATGTCGAAGAAGCCGTTGGCAATTTGCCGATGGTTACGCTGCTGACCATTGATGATTTTAAAAACATCATGGATGAAAAGATGGCCTATCGGGTCAAAGTCGCCGAAAAAATAGCAGCCGAAATTCAGGATGAAATCGATGGACTGTTGTCCTGGGTGACGCACGCCAAGGTTGACAACATGGTCCGGGATTTAAACGAAACCTCCCGGCAACTGGCCGAGGAAACGATTGAGAACCTTTGCGGAAAATTAAACCTGACCGAAAAAGAAGAAGTCTATCTGGCCAAGGTAATCCGCTCTAAATTTAGGGAAATGGTGATGCCGCCGATTAAACAGCTGAAGTCGCTGGAATGCGAAGAGGAAATTATTGGCATTGAAAAAACCGTGACCTACCTGTTCCCGGGTATTCAGGACAAAAAAACATTGGCAGATCAACAAAATGATGACACCGCTGTTATTTAATTTAAAAAATAAAAAGGCCCTGGTGGTCGGCGGCGGGAAGGTGGCCGCCAGACGGATTGTCATCTTATTGGAAAACGGCATGCAGGTGATCGCTGTGAGTCCGGATTTTTCTGAGGGGATTATTAAAACAGAGAACAATCAGCTGACCCTGATTTATGCCAGCTATCACAAAGATCAGTTGGCTGACATTGATCTGGCGGTGGCGGCAACCGATAATCGTGCCTTGAATGGGCAGATCAAAAAGGACTGTCAAGCCCAAAAAATCTGGTGTAACCGGGTCGACGATCCCGATGATTCGGATTTCATTTTTCCCAGCGTCATTCGCCGGGGGGACTTAACCCTGTCGGTCTGTACCGAAGGGGCAAGTCCCTTCTTAACGAAGCAGATTGTTGCTGAGTTGGCCGAGCACTATGATGACAGCTACACCGAAAAAACCGCCTTATTGCGATTGCTGCGCCAGGCAGTTTTAGCCGGCGATGGGTCGCCGAACGAAAAAACCGCAGAACTTAAAGCCTTGTCCCGATGTTCCAATGCGGAACTCAGGTCAAAACTAGGAAAATAACTGACAATTGGAGATAGGATAAATGAATATAAAAGTTGGAACACGGGGCAGCACGCTGGCCCGCACCCAAAGCCAGTGGCTGATTGATGTACTGGCGAAAGCCCATCCGCAGGTAAACTTTGAAATGGTGATTATTAAAACTAAAGGTGATCTGGTTCAGGATAAACCGCTTGATAAAATTGGCGACAAGGGCTTGTTTACCAAGGAGTTAGAAGATGCGCTACTATCCGGTGAGATCGATATGGCCATCCACAGTATGAAGGATATGCCGTCAAAGCTGCCGGAAGGCCTGGTCTTAACGGTGCCACCGGTTCGGGAGGATGCCCGGGATGTCCTGTTGACACCCCATCGGATTACTGCCCTGGATGAGTTGCCCAAGGGTGCTGTGGTGGCCACCGGCAGCAAACGGCGAATTGCTCAGCTGCAGAAACTGCGGCCGGATGTGGAAATTGTGGGTATTCGTGGTAACATCGATACCCGAATCCGCAAAATGCAGGAGCAGCAATTGGATGGCATCATTCTGGCGGCAGCCGGGTTAAAACGGATTGGCCGCTTGGAAGACTCAGCCTACCAGACCGTGACCTTACCGGAGAATAGCTTTATCCCGGCACCGGCCCAGGGTATTCTGGCGGTGGAAGTCCGGGAAGACAATCAGACGGTTAACGAACTGATGGCAGTCATCAGCGATCAAAATACGATTGTTCAAATGAGCGCCGAACGGAGTTTTTTAAATGCCTTAAACGGGAGTTGTCATATTCCCGTTGGCGCATTTTGTGAAATAGAAGCTGAAGAAATTACAGTATACGGACTGTATGGTCTGGAAGATGGGAGTCGGGTGGTGACCCGATCCATAAAAGGTGCACCTGAGGAGGCAGAAAATTTGGGAAAACAATTAGCTAAAGCATGTTATCAGGCAGTGCATGAAAAACCGGGAAAGGTCTATCTGGCTGGAGGCGGTTGCGGCGATCCCGGCCTACTGACCGTTAAAGCCAAGGATATTTTGACCAAAGCCGATGTGGTGGTATATGATGCTCTGGTTAATGAAAGCTTTTTAAACGATGCCCGAGCTGATGCTGAAATTATCTATGTCGGCAAACGGGCGGGAAACCATGCCATGCGCCAGGAAGATATCAATGCCCTGTTAGTCCAAAAAGGCCAGGAAGGTAAATTGGTCCTGCGCTTAAAAGGCGGCGACCCCTATGTCTTTGGCCGGGGTGGCGAAGAAGGGGAAGACCTCTATGACGCTGGGGTACCCTTTGAAGTGATCCCCGGGATTACCTCGGTTATCGGCGGACTGGCTTATGCCGGGATTCCGATTACACATCGGGACTGTGTATCATCGTTCCATGTTATTACCGGACATTTAAAATCGAACGCCTACGACGGTTCATCAGATCTGGACTGGCCGGTGCTGGGCAAACTCAAAGGCACGATCGTCTTTTTAATGGGCGTTAAAAATCTGGAAAAGATCTGTGACGAACTGGTTAAAAACGGCATGAATCCGGAAATGCCAGTGGCTGTGGTGCATCGGGCCTCCACCCCCTATCAGCGGGTCGTAACCGGAAACCTGACCACCATCTATGATATTGCCGCGGAAGCAAAAATCACGGCGCCGAGCCTGATTGTGGTCGGCGAAGTCGTGAATAAAAGGCAAAAACTGCGCTTCTTTGATGAAAAACCATTGTTTGGCAAAAACATTATCGTCACCCGGTCCCGGGAACAGAGTTCTCAAATGGTTGAAAAGATCACGGAGTTGGGTGGCAATGCCATTGAATTCCCAACCATCAAAATTGTCCCCATTAACGAAGCCGCCTGTGACGAAAAGGTGAAGTGCCTTAAGGACTACAGCCATATTATTTTTACCAGCATCAATGGCGTGGAAGTCTTCTTTGATTCGTTGGCCCGCTGTGGCAAAGATGCCCGAGCCTTTGGCAACCTGCATATTACCGCCATTGGAGAAGGTACCAAAAATGCCCTCTTAGCCCGGGGCCTGCAAGCCGATTTTGTGCCGGATAAATATGTCGGCGAAGAACTGGTCAGCGGTCTGGTGCCGCTGCTCACTAAAGACAGCCGGGTGCTGATCCCCCGATCTAAAAATGCCCGGATCTATGTGGTCGAAGAATTGTCAAAAATCTGTCCAGTCGACGAGGTTCAAAGCTACGAAACCATCCGCGAAGATCATGCCACTGTTGATCCGCTGGCAATGTTAAATAACAAAGAAATTGATTATATTACCTTTACCAGTTCCACCACCGTCGAGTTTTTTGTCGAAAAAATCGGCGCCGCCCATATTGATGCCATTAACACCGCAAAATGCGTATCGATTGGGCCCCAGACCTCAAAGAAATGTGTTGAGCTGGGTATCACTGTCGATATCGAAGCCGAAACCTATACCATTCAGGGCATGCTGGATGCGATTTTGAAGGATTCACAGAAATAAAACTTGAGTAAAAGAGCTGAAGTAGTACCGACAATTGGTTACATCATGTTGTACGCATCGGAGCGGACATGGCAGAGCCTGTCCGATTCCGCGGCGAACAACAGATTAACAATTGGTCGGTACGGTGCATGCAAATAACTAGAAGTAAATTAGGAGGTCAGCAATATGTTGCCAACACGATTACGAAAAAATACGGCGGTTCGGAATTTAATCCGGGAAACCCAGCTGTCCATGAATGATGTGGTTTATCCGCTGTTTATAGTCGATGGACAGGGAGTGCGCAAAGAAATCGGCTCGATGAAAGACCAGTACCACCTGTCTTTGGATATGCTCGGGGCGGAAACCCTGGCGCTAAAAGAACTGGGCATTCGTTATGTCATTTTGTTTGGAGTCCCTGATGAAAAAGACGGTGAAGCTACCCCTGCCTTTGTAGCCGATGGTCTGGTTCAGGAAGCCATTCGGGTGATTAAAAAGGTTGATCCGGAAATGTATGTGATCACCGATGTCTGTTTGTGTGAGTACAAGAGCGACGGCCATTGTTGTTTCTTTGAAGAAAACGGTGAGATCCGCCGGGCTCAGACCCTGGAAACCTTAAGCAAAACGGCGCTCAGCCATGCCGAAGCCGGAGCTGATATGGTCGCCCCTTCGGACATGATGGACGGCCGCATCGATCATATGCGAGAAACCCTTGACCGAGCCGGTTATGAATCGATTCCGATCATGGCTTATTCGGCCAAGTTTGCTTCCAGTTTTTATGGCCCCTTCCGGGATGCCGCCAACTCGGCCCCAGCCTTTGGCGACCGCCGCAGCTATCAGATGGACCCGGCCAATTCCCGGGAAGCCTTAAAAGAAATGGTTCTGGATATCGATGAAGGAGCTGACATTGTGATGGTTAAACCGGCCATGCCGTATCTTGATATCATCGCTCAGGGCAAGGAACTTTCTTATTTACCGATGGCCGCCTATCAGGTCAGCGGCGAATATGCCATGATCAAAAATGCTGTCGATGCCAATCTGATGGATCGCCGGGCGATTTTTGAAAGCCTGATCAGCATCAAACGGGCTGGCGCCGACATCATCATCACCTATTTTGCCAAAGAACTGCAGGCGATGCTGAAGGATTATCAATAACAGCAAATCATTTATAAGTCATGAATCGATTGTTTAAGACAAACGCAGTACCGACAATTGTTACATCATGTTGTGACCCCTTGGTCATTGGTCGGTACGGTTGGGAGCGAACACCTGAGTTTTACACGATAGTGAAATAATTATTATTGGAGAGATTATGAATCGAGAAAAATCAGAACAATTATTTATCGAAGCCGAAAAATATATCCCCGGCGGCGTCAACAGTCCGGTGCGGGCCTTTAAATCAGTGGAGATGCCACCGGTTTTTATTGACCATGGTCAGGGTGCTAAAATTTATGATGTCGATGGCAACGAGTATACCGATTATATCTGTTCCTGGGGGCCCCTGATTTTAGGTCACGCCTCACCGGTTTACTTTGACGGGATTCAGGAAATGCTGCAAAAAGGCACCAGCTTTGGCGCCCCAACTGCCATTGAGGTTGAGGTGGCCAAGCTGATCACCGAAGCCTATCCCTCGATGGAAATGGTGCGAATGGTCAGCTCCGGCACCGAAGCGACGATGAGTGCGCTGCGGGTCGCCAGAGGTTATACCGGCCGGGATAAGATCATTAAATTTGAAGGCTGCTACCATGGCCATGCCGATGGCCTGCTGGTTAAATCTGGCTCCGGTACCTTGACCTTTGGCGTTCCGACCAGCTCCGGGGTGACCCCGGGCACAGCTAAAGATACCTTAGTAGCAACCTATAACGACATTGCCAGCGTCAAAGCCCTCTTTGTCGAAAACCCCGGCGAAATTGCCGCCATCATCGTCGAACCAGTGGCCGGTAACATGGGCGTTGTTCCACCCGATCTGGATTTTATGAAAGAGCTGCGGGTCATTACCGAAGCCGAAGGAACAGTATTGATTTTTGATGAAGTCATTACCGGATTCCGTCTGGCTTACGGTGGCGCCCAGGAAGTCCTGGATATTAAACCGGATATGACCACGCTCGGTAAGATCATTGGTGGTGGCATGCCGGTTGGTGCCTACGGTGGACGTCGGGATATTATGGCTACCGTAGCCCCCTTAGGCGGTGTTTATCAGGCGGGAACCCTATCCGGAAATCCCATCGCCATGAAAATGGGACTCAACACCCTGACCTACCTCCGGGATCATCCCGAGGTTTACACCGAAATGGAAGAAAACGCCAAGCTGTTAGAAGCCGGTTTTAAGGCCAATATTGAAAAAACCGGTGTCAAAGCCCAGATGGTCCGTTTCAAAGGGATGACCTGCTGCTTCTTTACCGACGCACCCATCGATGGTTACGCCGCCGTCATGACCTCGGACACCAAAGCCTACACCAAATATTTTAAAGCCATGCTGGACGCTGGCAACCTGATGCCACCAGCCCAATTCGAAGGTATTTTCCTTTCCGCCGCCCATACCAAAGCGGACATCGAAAAAACCATCGAAGATCACTACCAGGCATTACTGTCTTTATCTGAATCAAAATAGAAATAATAACATAAATAGGAGAACCACTTAATGGAAAAAAAAGCGTTACTGGTCATCAGTTTTGGTACATCTTACCCTGAGACCCGAAAAAAAACCATCGAGGCTACCGAGAACCGCTTAAAAGAAGCATTCCCGGACCATGATTTTTATCGAGCCTTTACTTCTCGTATGATCATCAACAAACTGAAGAGCCGGGACAACGAATCCGTGGATACCCCGCAAGAAGCCCTTAAAAAGCTGAAAACAGCTGGTTATACCCACGTGCAGTGTCAGACCACCCATATCATCAACGGTTATGAGTATGACATTACCCTAAAAGAACTGAAGGCCTTTGAAAAAGACTTTGAATCCCTGACCCTGGGCCGACCGCTGTTAACCACGGTTGAAGATTACGAAGAAACGGTGGACATCGTGATGAAACAGATGCCCAAGCTCAAAAAAGGCGAAGCCCTGGTTTATATGGGCCATGGCAGCGATCACCACGCCAATTCTACCTATCCCTGTCTGGATTATATGTTTAAAATGAAGGGCCATGAGGATGTTTATGTGGGGACGGTCGAAGGTTTCCCGGAATTGGAAAACATTGTGCCGTTACTTCTGGAAAAGAAATATAAAAAGATTTATCTGGCGCCCTTTATGCTGGTAGCCGGTGATCATGCGATTAATGACATGGCCAGTGATGAAGAAGATTCCTGGCGAACCGTTCTTGAAGAACAGCGGTTTAAAGTCGAATGTATCCTGGAAGGCCTGGGTGAATATACCGGCATTCAGAACATGTTTTTAGATCATTTAAAGAAAGCACAACCCGTTACAGAAATGTAGGGACATTATAGAGTTTAGGAGAAATATTTATGAATACAGTGTATATGGTGGGTGCAGGCCCAGGAGATCCCGAACTGATTACCGTTAAGGGTCAACGAATAGTCAACGAAGCAGATATTATAATTTACGCGGGCTCTTTGGTCAACAAAGCCATTATTGCCGGACATAAACCCGATGCCGAAATTTTTAATTCTGCCTCAATGACCCTGGATGATGTGATTGCCGTAATTAAACGGGGAACGGAAGAAGGCAAAAAAATTGCCCGGGTTCATACCGGTGATCCTTCTATTTATGGTGCCATCCGGGAACAGATGGACCGCTTGGACGAGCTGGGCATTCCCTTTGATGTAATTCCCGGGGTCAGCTCCTTTGTGGCCTCAGCAGCCGCCCTTAAAAAAGAATTTACCCTGCCGGATGTATCCCAAACCGTTATTTTAACCCGTTTGGAAGGTCGAACTCCGGTGCCGGAAAAAGAAAAGCTGGAAGATCTGGCCTCCCATCAGGCGTCGATGTGTATCTTCCTGTCGGTTCAGATGATTGACGATGTGGTGGCACGATTGATGAAACATTATGCCCCAACCACCCCGATTGCGATTATCCAACGGGCAACCTGGGAAGATCAGAAAATTGTCATGGGAACCCTGGAAACCATTGCCCAGAAAGTAAAGGACGAAAATATTACCAAGACCGCCCAAATCTTAGTGGGGGATTTCCTCGGCGATCAGTACAGTTTATCCAAGTTGTATGATCCCAGCTTTACCCACGAATACCGTCAAGGGGTTGAATAAAACCGTGAAAACTGAAAAATGGGCCATTGTCACCCTGTCAAAGGATGGCATGGTTTTGGCGAACCGGTTGGCAAAACATTTGGATGACCGGGAATGTCAGATCTACACCAAAGAAAAATACGCCAACGAAACCACAAAAATTATCACCACCGATATTACTACCTTTATGGGCAGTATCATTGGGGAATACCAGATCATCTGTTGCATTATGGCAACCGGCATTGTGGTTCGGGCGATTGCCCCCCATCTGGCACATAAATCCTCCGATCCGGGGATTCTGGTGATGGATACCAATGGCGAGTTTGTCATTAGTCTGTTGTCCGGCCATCTGGGTGGTGCCAATGACGCTGCCCGGCTGGTCGCCAAACGCCTGTCGGCGCAGGCGGTGATTACTACCGGCACTGATGTTAAAGGTACCATGGCGGTGGATGTACTGGCTCAAAAAATTCATTGCACCATCGATAATTTTACTGATGCCAAGGATGTCACGGCGCAAATTTTGAATGGCGATCCGATTGCCCTGATTAATCAGGAAAACTGTGATCTGGATGCAGTAGTGCTGCCCCAAAACATTAAAACAGTCGTGGATTTAACCACAATCAATCAATATGCCGGGGCGATCATCACGACGCTGGATACCCAAAAAACTGACCTGCCAATTCCCAGCGTCAAGTTGGTGCCCAAAAAACTGGTGCTGGGAGTCGGTTGTCGTCGGGATACCCCGGGCGAGCGGATCATTCAGGCCATCACAGAGACACTGGCCGCTTTGAATCTCAGCGAGAAAGGGATCAAGTCCCTGGCTACCATCGGTCTGAAAGCAGATGAACCGGGAATTATCGAAGCCTGTACTTTCTTTGCCGCAAAAAAGGTGATCATCCCCAATGAAATGGTGCAAATGGTCCAAAGTCGTTTTGACGCGTCCGATTTTGTTTTTAAAACCACCGGTCTTTATGCCGTTTCCGAACCCTGCGGCTTTGTCGCCTCCGGCTTCGGAAAATGCCTGCTGGAAAAACAGAAATTGGGCGGTATTACCCTGTCGGTCTGGCGGGATGAAAATTGAAAACCTTGTATATAAAAGGAGAAAAAATGAGCAAAATTTATGTCACCGGGATTGGTCCCGGTCTGTATGAACATATGACCGAGGCGGCCAAAGCCAGCCTGGAAGATGCCGATATTATTGTTGGCTACAAAACCTACATCGATATTATTGCCGATTTAATTGGCGACAAGGAAGTTATGTCGTCAGGGATGCGCCGGGAAATTGACCGCTGCGAAAAAGCCCTGGAGTTGGCTGAACAGGGCAAAAAAATCTGTCTGGTCAGTAGCGGCGATGCCGGTGTTTTCGGAATGGCTGGGATCATGCTGGAAATTGTGGAAGCAAAAAACAGTGACGTTGAAGTTGAGATCATTCCCGGGATTTCGGCTGCCAATGCCGCTGCTTCAACACTGGGCGCTCCGCTAATGCATGATTATGCCGTGATCAGTCTCAGTGATCTGCTGACGGATTGGGCGGTCATTGAAAAACGGCTGCACTGTGCCGGTGAAGGGGACTTTATTATTACCCTCTACAACCCCAAAAGCAAGGGTCGTCCCCACAATATTGAAGCTGCCCAGGAAATTCTGCTGAAATATAAAGCGCCGGAAACCCCAGTGGGGATTGTGCGTAATGCCAAGCGTAAAGATGAGTCGTATGTGATCACCACCCTCAAAAAAATGAATGAAGCAGAGATTGATATGTTTTCAATGGTGATCATCGGCAATTCCAAAACCTATGTAACCCGGGATCAATTAAAAATGATTACCCCGAGAGGTTATCAGCTTTGATTCTGGTATTGGGAGGAACCCTTGACAGCCGAATATTAACTGAACTTCTGCTTGAAGAGGGAAAAGAAGTCTGCTATTCATCGCTGACCAATATCGCCACCGATCAGATCGCAGAAAACCCCCTCTTAACAAAGATCTCAGGACAGTTGGATGCGGGAACCCTGCGGGAAACCATCACCATTTATAATATCAATCTCTGTATCGATGCCACCCACCCCTATGCCCGGGAAATTTCTGAAAATGCAATCTGGGCTTGTGATGCCATGAATATCGATTATATCCGACTGGAAAGACCATCACATATTGACGAGGGAAGCGATATTATCGCTTATCATACCTACGAAGATGCCCGGGATTATCTGATTGGAGCAATGGGAAAAAGTGACCGCAATATTCTTTTGACCACCGGTAGCCGACAACTGGAAGCCTTTGAAGGGCTGCCCAAAGACCGCACCTATATCCGCGTCCTGCCCACAGCAGGGGTCTTAAAAAAATGTGAAAATTTGGGCTATAAACCCCGGCATATTCTGGCGCTTCAGGGCCCTTTTTCGGTGGAGATGAATGTTGCCACCATGAAAGAATATAAGATCGGCTTTGTTGTCACCAAAGACAGCGGTGACGTTGGCGGCATCCCCGAAAAGGTCGCAGCCGCCCGACAGGTTGACGCAAAAATTTTATTCATCCGCCGTCCCGCCGTCGCCTATCCCCGGGTGATCACGTCCGTTGAAGACGCCGTCGTTTGCGCATTGAAGAATCATTAGAATTTTGGTTTATAGAACAGTTAAAGTTATTTATGAGTTTTTGAAATTTAAAATGCTAAAGAATCGAACAATGATTGCTTTGTTGTCAGTTACACAATTGTTTCGTGCAAACTGGCAGCAAAGCTCACGACAGTATCTTAGTTAGCAAAGCAAGTTAAGAAAGAGGAGAAGACATGGCAAAAAATATTATGTTTATGGGCACCGGGTCGTCAGTTGGAAAAAGTCTGATCACTGCGGCTATGTGCCGGATACTCGATAACCACGGCTATCAGGTGGCGCCCTATAAATCCCAGAATATGGCCCTTAATTCGTTTATCACCAAAGACGGCAAAGAAATGGGCCGGGCTCAGGTGGTTCAGGCCGAGTGTGCCCGGATCGAACCCCAGGTCGAGATGAACCCGGTGCTGCTTAAGCCAAATTCCGATGTTGGCTGTCAGGTCATTTTGATGGGAAAAGCCGAATTTAATATGGATGCCATGGATTATCACGCCCATAAACCCAAACTGGTGGAGATTGTGGTTTCGGCTTACGATTCGCTGGCTAAAGACAAAGATGTCATTGTCATCGAAGGGGCTGGCAGTCCGGCTGAAATCAACCTGCGGGACAATGATATTGTCAACATGGGACTGGCCGAGCTGGTGGATGCGCCGGTTGTGCTGATTGGCGATATCGACAAGGGTGGCGTGTTTGCCTCGATTTATGGTACAATTATGTTACTGCAACCGGAAGAGCGAGCCCGGATAAAAGGCTTTATCATCAATAAATTCCGGGGCGATGTGGAACTATTAAAACCCGGTATCAAAATGATCGAAGACATGGTCAATGTGCCCTGCCTGGGCGTCATTCCTTATAAACGCTTTGTTATTGATGATGAAGATAGTGTCAGTGAACGCTTTGATAATCAGTCTGAAGGTCTGATCACGATAGGGGTGGTCTACCTACCGCATCTGTCGAACTTTACCGATTGCACCGCCTTTGAAATGCACCCCGATGTCAAGGTGGAATACTATCGCAATCAGCGGGAGTTACAGTTGGCCAACCCGGATCTGCTGGTTATTCCCGGCAGCAAGAATACCATTGATGACACCTGTCACGTGATTAATAGCAAGATGGGTGATGAAATCCATCGGCTCCATGACTGCGGCGTCCCGATTGTGGGCATCTGCGGCGGCTATCAGTTGCTGGGCAAAGAAATTCGCGATCCCTTCCAGGTCGAATCAACCATGGGCAGTATTGAAGGCTTGGGGCTGTTAAACATTGTCACCACCATCGAAGCAGAAAAGCGGACCGTTAGGACAGCTGGCAAGGTTCAGGGGAACTTCATGGGAATGGAGCTGGCTGACATGGAAGTGGAAGGTTACGAAATTCACATGGGCATCAGCGAAGCGCTGGATCATGCCAAACCGTTTGCCATTCTTGATGACGGCACCATCGATGGCGTGATTGCCGAAGATGGCACAGTCATGGGAACCTATCTTCATGGTATCTTTGACAATGATGGCCTACGGGAAAAAATCATTGAAGCCCTGCGGGTCAAAAAGAATTTGGAAGCTGGCCCAGCGGCCTTTGATTTTAAGGCTTTTAAAGAAGAACAGTATGATTTGCTGGCCCAGACAGTGGAAGCGAATCTGGATATGAATAAAATAATGGAAATCATTGGAGAAATAGAAAAGTGAATCTGATCGAAGGACTTCCCCTGGGTTTAGGGGGAGGCTTTTGGTTTTTACTGATCCTCATCGGCGTGGTGTTGGATTGGCTGATCGGGGATCCTCCCTGGCTGCCCCATCCGATCATTGCCATCGGTAAAACCATCGGCTTTTTAAATAAAAAACTGAATCACGGCAAGCATCGCAAGGCCAAAGGCTTTTTGCTGTTATTTTTAGTGCTGGGCCTAACCGGGGCAATCGTTTTTGGGCTGCAGTGGCTTTTGTACAGCATCAACATTTATCTTTACATCCTCTTTAACCTCTATCTGATTGTCACCGCCCTGGCCGCTAAAACCCTGGCAGTTGAAGTACAAAAAGTGATGACCGCCTTAATGGGCGGCGATATTGAAGTCTCCCGGGTTCAGGTTGGCTATCTGGTTGGACGGGATACCTCGGAACTCAAAGAAAAAGAAATCATCCGGGCGACGGTGGAAACCACCGCCGAAAATACCATTGATGGGGTTCTGGCACCAATTTTCTATCTGCTGCTGGGTGCCTTAATACCGGTGCCCTGGCTTAATCCCGTGATGCTGGTCATGCTTTATAAGGCAACCAACACCCTGGACTCAATGGTCGGCTACATCCAGGAACCCTATAAGGACTTTGGCTATGCTTCGGCAAAATTTGACGATCTCATCAATTGGATTCCAGCCCGCATCGGCAGCATCTTTATGCTGGTTGCCGGAATGTTTTTGGGATATACCTTCAATGATGGCTGTCGTATTTTTAAACGGGATCGTCACAACCACAAGAGTCCCAACTCGGCCCACCCCGAATCGGTGGTGGCCGGACTTTTAGGTATTCAGTTGGGCGGCACCAATCAGTATTTTGGACAGGTGCTGGAAAAGCCGACTATCGGTGACCCCAAAAGCCCACTGGAAATTCTCGATATCCGGGAAACCATCACGATCATGTACGGCAGTGAGGTTGTCCTGATGGTTTTTGCCACCTTGATGGCGGTGATTATCTTTTCTTTATAAGACAATTGGTAAAAGCAGCGAAACTAAAATTATGGGAGCGTCACGATGAATAAACACGGCGGATATCAGGGCGAGAATAAAAAAATGCTGGATTTCAGTGTCAACATCAATCCTCTGGGAATACCCCAGGGCATCCGGGAAAAACTGATTGCTGGCATTGATGAGCTGGTAAAATATCCGGAGATCACTGGGGTATCGGCGATAAAAAAGATTGCCGCTGATCTGGCGGTACTGCCTGAAAACATTATTCTTGGCAATGGCGCCATCGAGCTGATCTATCTTTTTGCCCGCAGCATCGGGCCAGGAAAGGCACTGATTGTGCAGCCTACCTTTAATGAATATGAACGGGCCTTGAAGCTTTACGGTTGGGAGGTCACTCATCATGTTTTATCAGAGAAAGACCAGTTTACCATTGACCCGGAAGTATTAGTGTCAGTGATTAAAAAAGAAGAGCCCCAGGCAGTCTTTATCTGCAATCCCAATAATCCCACTGGTCGGGTTTACAGCAGTGACTTTATCAGAGCAATGTTAGAGCATTCAACGCCAGAAATCAGCTGGTTTCTGGATGAGTCCTTTCTGGATTTTTCTGAGCAAAGCAGCAGTCTGGCATTGGTTAAAGAAGCAAAGCAGTCAGTCTTTATTCTCAAATCGTTGACAAAGTTTTATGCGCTGCCAGGGCTCCGCATTGGTTATGGGGTCGGAACACCGTCGATGATTAAGAAGATGGAAAGCTTCAAAGAGCCCTGGACCATCAATGCCCTGGGTTTGATTGCAGCGATCGGGGTATATGACGAAAAAGACTATGCGGCCAAAACCAAAACCTATATTCAGAAGGAACGCCACCGGGTTTTTGAAGCCTTGAGCCAGATTAACACCATCAAGGTTTATCAAAGCGGGACTGATTTTCATCTCTGCCGACTGTTACAGGGCACGGTGGCAGAGCTGCAGATTGCCCTGGAAAAAGAAGGCATGTCGCTGCGTACCTGTGAAGATTTTATGGGTCTTGACGACTCCTATTTTCGGATTGCGATCAAAAAAGAAGCAGAGAATACCAAGCTGTTGACTTTTCTTAAAAACTGGAGGAATGAGTAATGGGACAGTTAATATTTGTCACCGGCGGGGCCCGCAGCGGCAAGAGTACCTATGCCGAAAATTTAGCCCGGGAATCAGGCCAGCCCGTGGCTTATATTGCCACGGCGATTGCCTTTGATGATGGCATGAAAGACCGGATTGCCAAACATCAGGCGCAGCGGCCGAATCATTGGGGCACCGTTGAACAATATAAGGATTTTCAGACGATTGCCGAGAATCCCATTTTTAAGCAAGCCAGGGTCGTCCTTTTTGATTGTCTGACCGTGATGACGACTAATAATATGCTCGATTTTCCGGTCGATTATGATACGTGTTCAATGGAGACGGTCGGCGAAATTGAAGCGGCGATCAAGCTGGAAGTCGAAAAGCTGCTGGATGTTTGTCAGGATAAAACCCTGATTGTGGTTTCCAATGAGGTCGGTCTGGGTCTGGTGCCAGCTTACAAACTGGGCAGTTATTTCCGGGACATTGCCGGACGGATGAATCAACTGGTGGCCGGTCGAGCCGACGAAGCCTATTTACTGGTAGCGGGCTTACCGATGAAATTAAAATAAATGACTACAGGAGCCTATTTGCGGCGCAATAATCATTGCTGCCGCAAAGGGCTTTTGTTTTGTCTGAAATAACAGGGAGAGCAGACCATGGATCAAAAAGAATTAAGAGATGAGTTAGTGGCTTTATCCGAAGAAAAGTATCAAAAATTTTCCAGTCGTTTGACACCGGGAACGGATACGATCTTAGGGGTACGCCTGCCAGCGCTTAGGAAGATCGCCAAACGGATTGCCAAAGCCGACTGGCGGGCTTATCTGGCAACAGCCCGGGATGACAGCTTTGAAGAAACCCTACTCCAGGGAATGGTGATTGGTTATATTGACGTGGAACTGGCTGAAAGGCTGGCGCTGATTGAAGCCTATCTTCCCAAGATTGACAACTGGTCAGTCTGCGACAGTTTCTGTACGGGTCTGAAATTTACAAAACAACATCAAGAGGAGGTATGGCTGTTCTTACAACCCTACCTTAAGTCCAAAGAAGTTTACGAGATCCGTTTCGGGGTGGTGATGTTTATTACTTATTTTGTGGAAGACGCTTATCTGGAGCCGATGTTTCGCAATTTCAATGCCATTGACTGTGACAACTACTACGTCAAAATGGCCGTGGCCTGGGCCATAACCAGCTGTTTTACAGTTTTTCCGGAAATGACGATGATCTATCTGAAGGCTAATGATCTGGATGACTTTACCTATAATAAGGCCTTACAGAAAATCATCGAATCGCAGCAGGTTAGTCCGGAGATGAAGATCCGGATACGCTTTATGAAACGAAAAAAATATGATAATCAGTAATCAGATATCCAGTCCGGCGTTATAACCGGCGGTGGTGGCGGTATAAAGGGTTCCCTGGCTGGTGGTGCAATCACCGATACAGATAACCGTATCAATCAGATCGGCAAATTTGGATACTTCCGGCAGATTTGGTTTGACCCCCAGAGAAAGAATCAGGGTATCAAAAGGTATTTCTTTTTGACCGGCACTCCCTTCAATCAGAACGGTATGATCCCCGGCCTTAATCAGTTTGTGATCTGCCAGGATGGTCACATTTTCTTTTTTAAGCAGCTGCAGCAAAGCCGTCATCGGAATTGGTGAAGGTTCAAGCATTTTCTTTTCACTGACCATTTCGACAATCATGACATTTTTTCCTTTTCGGGCCAGATCCAAAGCGGTTTCACATCCGGTTAAGCCACCACCGGCAATGACGACATTTTGCCCGACAGAAACCGCTCCGGATTCAACATCACCGACCCAAACCACATCGCTTCCGTCCAAACCGGGAATGGCGGGAATATTGGTTTCGGCACCGACAGCAATAATCAGGGCATCCGGAGACTCGGCCAGAATGTTTTCAGGGGTCGCCGTGGTGGATAATCGCAGCGAAACATTGGAATGACGGCTGGTCATGCGGATTGCCCAGGCCAGATAGCTTTTAAGATCAGCCTTGAAATCCGGAGCAACCGCTAATCGCAGCGTCCCCCCGAGACAGTCGTTTTTTTCAAAAAGAACCACCTCATGACCCCGGTCTCCGGCTGTTCTGGCGGCTTCCATCCCGGCCGGACCACCGCCGATGATGACCACCTTTTTCTTGTGATCCGCCAGGGTGTTGGTATCTTTTAATTCACATTCCCGGCCCGCCTGGGGGTTAACGGCACAGGCTACCCGCAGCGGTTCCATACCATGAGTACGATTCAGGCACAGCACACAGCGGATACAGGGACGGATTTCTGCTTCATGGCCGGTTCGGGCTTTATCGACACTATCGGGATCGGCAATAACGGTGCGGATCATCGCACACATATCGGCTTCGTTGTTTTCAATGATATCGGCTGCCAGATCCAGATCAATGGAACCAACGGTGGTGACTGGAACATGAATGCCTGGGGTTTTTTTAATACTGGCGGCGTAATGGGCATTATAACCACGTTTTAGATAGGTCGGTTGGGTGGTGATCGGCACCATTTCGTCATCCAGTAGCATCCCGGCGGAGACATGAATCAGATCGATTTTGTCCTGGATAAGTTTAATGAATTCAATGGTTTCGTCCAGTTCGACACCACCGGGAACCAGTTCAGCGGCACTCAGGCGAAATTCAATGGCCAGCTTATGGCCGACCTTGCGGCGAATGGCATCGAAGAGTTCACAGGCAAAGCGGGCCCGGTTTTCGATACTGCCACCATATTGATCGGTGCGGTGATTAAAGAGGGGTGAGAAAAAATTACTGACGAGAATGCCATGGCCGCCGTGGATCAGCACCATGTCCATACCGGCTTTCATGGCCCGCTCGGCGGCATTGGCAAACAGGTTAATCCAGTTATTTATTTCTTCCTGGGACATCATGTCAATGGGTGATTTGCCTTCCTCAGGCATTTCATGTCCCATGGCAAAGCCTGCCAGTTCAATGGAGGCTTTGGCGCCATAACGATGAACCGTGTCGGCCAGAACCGCTAAACCGGGGGCCACGTTGTCATCGCCGATGTTCACACAAAAACCGTTCATGTGTCCAAAGGGCGGGGTGACCATGGAGATTCCGACAGTGACAATTCCGGCGCCACCCTTGGCCAGAGCCCGGGTCCACTCGATCAGCTCCGGGGTCACCAGTCCTTCCGGGGAAGCCAACCGCGGCGCCGCCGGAGCGGTTTCGATCCGATTTTTTACCATCATATTACCAATTTTAATCGGGGTGAAGATCTTTGCGTATTTGGAATTCATTTTAAACCTGCTTTCTTTTTGTAAATCGTTTACTTAAATTAATTTTATCAGGAATATCAGTTAAAACAATGTCAATAAAGAAAAATAAATCAAGTATATTTATTGCAAAATGACAATGAATGAATTTGCATTTTTATCATTAAATGCGTATAATATGAGCTAAAATATGCGGTTTAAAGCAGGTTAAAGATGAAAAATAGTAAAGACAGCAAAAATACATACCGAATTCGGGAGAAAAGTTTTGGGGATGATCCGGAAGAAAATTATAAGCTTAGAGGCTACTGTTTACAAAAACGGCGTTTCGAAGCAAAAAAAGCGAAACTGACCGAGGCCTTATTATCATGCGGGGGTCTGCAGCAGATCATTGATATCGGCTATCAGGTGCTGGGAAATCCGATGTTTGTCAGCGATATGGGCTACAATGTGCTGGCGTTTAATAAAAACGCGGTAGTCGGGGACCCGTCCTGGCCAGCCGCCAAATCGGAAGAAGAATTTGCAGCCTATGAACGGATCAAAAAACTTAATGACTGTGGTGTGTTTGAACGGCTCTATAGCAGCGAGAGCCCTTGTATTGAACATTTTGATTATGCTCCGACCCGCTGGATGGCTACAAAAATTGCAATCAATGGAGACAATATCGGACATATTGCCGTGGTGGAGGCCAATAAAGCCTTTACGCAAATGGATTTTGAGCTACTGCAATGGCTGTCCCGAATCGTAGCCAATGAGCTGCAAAAAGAGCCGATTCGGAGTGGTCAGTTAGCTGGCGAGTTTGAGCATTTTCTGGTTGATATGCTTGAAGAAAAAATCACCAAAGCGGAAACAATCAAAAAACAGGGAAACAAACTAGGCTTAAAGGCAAAAAAATATTGTTGCCTGGTCACAGTCAGTCCGGAGTTAAACACAGCAAAAGGAATGTCGCTGAGTTATCTAAGAAGCATAATCAATCGTATCCTGGGGACTGAAAAATCTATTTTGTATCAGAATAAAATTACGGTATTGTTACTATGTGACAGAAAAGAAGCCCTTTCGGGTACTGCCAAAAGTAAACTGACTGAATTTTTAACCAGCAATCAGATGAATGCCGGTGTCAGCGCTTGTTTTTCGGATGTGGCAGGGCTTAAAGACCATTACAATCAATCCATAAAAGCATTGGAATTGGGGGCTACAATCAACCCCAAGCAGAAGCTTTTTTATTATGATGCGTATGCCTTTTATTATTTGCTTGAAATGGCAGGGGATCAAAACCGCTTAAAGGACTTTTGCAGTGGCGCATTAACTGATTTAATGGACTACGATCAAAAGTACCAAACAAATTACTGTCATAACCTGTTCATCCATCTACAGAACGACGGTAATGTAACCAAGACCGCCCAGTATTTTCAAATTCATCGCAATTCGATGAAATATCGTATCAAAAAAATCGAGGAAATTATGGCAGTGTCACTGGCAGATAGTGAAATTAAATTTTCATTGATGATGTCGTTCAAACTGCTGACTTATTTGGGTGATGAACTTTTACTGAAGGTTTAAGCTAGATGTGAACACTTTATATTTTTAGTATAATTCTAGAAGCAGAATGTGGTACAATATGTAACCTAAAAAAGTAAAAAAAGGGGCTGTGAGTGTGAAAAACAGAACATATATTGCCATAGATCTGAAAAGTTTTTACGCTTCGGTGGAGTGTCTCGAACGTCAGCTCGATCCACTGACCACAAACTTGGTGGTGGCTGACGCTGCAAGGACAGAAAAAACCATTTGCCTTGCGGTGTCGCCGCCCCTGAAAACCCACGGTATTTCCGGTAGAGCTAGGCTGTTCGAGGTAGTGCAGAAGGTGAAAGAAGCCAATGTCCAGCGACAACGAAAGGCACCAAATCGCATTTTTACCGGTTCCTCTTATGATGACGCACAACTTAAATCATCACCGCAACTGGAACTGGATTACATCGTTGCCCCGCCTCGCATGGAGCTGTATGTTGATTATAGCACCCGTATTTACAATGTATATCTCAAATATATCGCTCCTGAAGATATTCATGTGTATTCCATCGATGAGGTTTTCATGGATGTGACAAATTATCTGAATACCTACAAGCTGGCTGCTCGTGAACTGACCATAAAAATAATTCGGGATGTATTGAAAACCACGGGCATCACAGCTGCTGCAGGCATCGGTACCAAGCATGTTAAACAAGATAAAAACGGTGTACGTATTGCAGTTTATTGTAGCCTATCAAAACTATACTGACAGTCAGGATATGTCGGATTATCACAGGCAGCGCATCTCTCAGGGATATCGTTATTACCTAATAATTTTTTAAGAAAGTTTAGTTCTGCTTCTCAAGTTTTATATATTTTGCTTTTACTATGAAACCTTCTGGGCAATCCCAGAAGGTTTCATAGTTGTTTAGTTTTACTCCGCAGTCAGGACATTTCATCTTAGTCTCCTATCTTTATAGACGCTCGCAACCAGGCGGCGTTCTTCTCGTATTTATTGACAAAGGTCTGTTTTTTTGTATGCGATCCAGTATGTCCTGAATCCTTCAAGACACACTGAGGCACTTACAATTTATTCAATACAAGCATAGGTTAATAACTCCTTCAGATTGCACATTGACAAAAAATAAATTAGCAGTAACCATGTACCAAAAATTGAACAATGTATGTGTTAAGATGAAATCAATCAATACATGTCAACTGCAGGTCTGGTTATAATATTTGTTAAAGGATAGCTGGAAACGAAAGGCACAATTTACAATTTTATCATGATGCCACCACTGTTTTTTTAATCGTCTTTTTGATAGAGGCTAATGAATTAAGATTAAATAATTTTAAGGAGCGTGCGATAGATGAAAAATAATAACAATTCATGGACTGAATGTCATGGCGTGACAATCAACAAAGAATGGGATACGATCGAACTCATCGGTCGGTTTACAGCTAAAGATTTTGTGACATTCGATATATTTACAAAGCAATACGAAAATGATCCCGTTATTATTTTGATGGTCAGTCGGGATCGGCAACTGGGCGTGATCGATTCAAACGGCGATGTAATTATTCCAGCAATTTATGACCATATTATGCTGGTTGATTTTGCGGATAGAATCTTTTTTAAAGTCACATCCAATGGCAATGAAGGGATCGTCTGCTTAAACAAAAATATATTAATACCACTAAAATGGGCGAAAATAATTCCGGTCCATTTAAGTAATAAACGTAAAAACCCGGAATTTTGTTGGAGCAGAAATGCAAACTATATAATTTGTATTGAAGCCCTGGAAAATCCGGGAATTGAAGAAAAACTGACAGATCAGGTCAAAAAGAAGCCAATTCGATTTAGCATTTATAATCAGTTCTTTGAGTTAGTTACCCCGGAAGGACTTGACGGTTGTGCTGAAGTGGAATCAGTTTATACCCATAAACAACATACCTGCTATCTTGCTCGTAAGCAGAATGACTATGGTATAATAGCTTGTGATGCAAAAACCATTATTGATATGGGTCTTTCTTTTGACGAAGCGATTAAGACAATCAGAAAAATACAAAAAATTAGTTATGTTAAGCACATCATTGATTATATTAAAGATAGCTACAAAAAAATCAACCAATTTATAAAACAGGTTCAAAAAGGACAGGAAGAACAGCAAGAAGACGATATAACTAAAAATGAGATGATAAAATTTGCATTAAAAGCAGCAGTTATGCTGGACGATTTAAAAGCCTTTCGGATGGCGGAATGGGCCAGAAGTATGAAGATTCTGATTGAAGAAGAGAAATGCGAGGAGTTGTTATCAATTATTGGTGATTTGCTGGAGTGGCTGCAATCCTTGAAAGCGAATCCCGAACTGATATTTGAAGACAGAGCCATGATTGAAGAAGAATACCAGCAAGAGGTGCAACCGCTTTTCAACAGGGGATTTACTGAAGTGGTTTTAAATAGTGAAAACGAATATTTACGCAGAAAGGAAGTTTTGAAATGATTAAACGTGCTGAAGAACTCTTGGCCTGCTATTTCTGGGTTTACTTGGAAGGAATTGTGGCCTTGTGGTATCTGAAAAGTGACCATGAATTTGTCAATAAGATTATTGATGTTATGACGATGTGGGCGTTTAGTTCGCAATGTATGGAGGAAGTGATGAAGGTTATCGACGCAGAACGAAATACTGACAATGAGACCAGAATGATTGCCGATTTTTTTACCAAACTGATTGACAATAATCTGGACGATCCCACAGCGGTGGAAGTATTATCCCGCTATCTAACAGCAACTGAGATAAATGAAGTAAAACGAATTTATGAATCCATGAAATCCCGGATCGATCAATCGAAGCAGGCATTTTATATTGATCGAGACCGAGAAAAAAAAGAGGCAGTGCAACGGCAGATCATTGGCGAAAGCCGGTTTAAAGAAGCGGAAAAGGATCTACCGATGCTGACATTATTGGGTGTTCTGCTCCAGCGGAACTTTAAAATTCCGGAATAGCAATGTAGGGGGATGAACGCAAGGAGATTAAGGTGGCCGGAAGATGGCGTAAAAAAACGCCCGATGAGATCAAAGTGATTACCGCTTTTCTGAATGATATGCTGGCAGATCTTCAATTACTCAGGCTGGCGTAATTGAAGATGAAAACCATCAGGTGATTAAGGTGAATTAACGGGTTAGACAAACCAGAACAAGTACGGAGGAGAGGTCTGGAAGTGGGGATTTTAGAAGGCCTGTTGGCAACGATCGTCATAATCGGAGGCATTGCCATTGTGATGTTTCTGGTTGCCTGGTTTCAAAACTACAAGGCATCATTTCAGCAAAAATATCACCGGAGCTTTTACCATTTCTGGGCCATTTCCTCTTGGATGGCGCTGCCGATATCCTTCTATGCCCTTTCGGCTGGTGTCAGCGGTGCTGTCATGGGAAGTCAGCTCTGGTATGGTTGGGTACCGGTTTTTTCACTGCTGGGAGCCTATTGGTTTTACATGAAAAAATATGGCCCAAGAGCAGGGTTTATGGTCATCACTTTGCAGCTTATTCCCGCTTGTCTGGCAATCGGGATTCTGATAATCGTTATTTTTATTGGAAAACGCATTTTTGATAGGAATTGAAAAAAGTGATGATCGAACAATTCAGTAATCAGGTAATTCCATTTGAAAAGCTGGACCCGGCAAGATATCAAATCAACAGGAAATGCTGGTTTCATGAAGCGTTGGTGGAGATGTCGATGTTTGGGTTAGCAGTACTTTTAAAAACGAATCCGCTAACTTAACCAGGAGGATGAAGATATTTGAAAACTTCTCAGATTGAAGAAGAGAAATGGGAGGAGTTATTGTCAACAATTGGGGATTTGCTGGAGTGGCTGCAGTCGCTGAAACAAAATCCCGAACTGATGCATGAAAATAGTCCGATGATTGAAAATGAAATCGAAGAAGTGTTGCAAATATTTCATAATTTTATAACAGAAGATTTAAAAGAATAAGGAGACTACAAATGGAACATAAAAAAGCGTTTTTAAAAACATATGATAAAGTTGTAAAATTGCGTGAAGGTAATTATGAATTTTATGTAATCACAAAAAATAATAAAAAAGGGTTAGCTGATCAATTTGGCAACCTGATTCTCGAGGCGCAGTATGAAGAAATACAAATGCTTCCCAAAATGCATCTCCCAACTGACGGTCACTATTTTATAATCACTCAACATAAACAAAAAGGTGTCCTATTGGTTGGTGGGAATAAGGTTATTAGTGATTGTTTACCCATTGTATTTGACGAAATTGAACATGTCTGGGATCTCTATGACAGTGGTACCTTTGAGCAACATTATTTTCTGGTCACTCAAGAGCATAAAAAAGGGGTGCTGAATCCCAACAATGAGATCCTGATACCCATCGTTTATAAAAATCTGATCAATACAGGTTTTGATGGAAATCCAAATTCAGATGATGACAATCTTTACTTTCTTGTTGAGGAAAAAGAAAAAAAAGGACTGATGGACCGAAGAAATAATATGATCATACCGGCTATTTATGATTGGATTGAAAAACCGGGAGGTTTGTTTATCGGTGAAGACGATAAGCTCTATGTAAGAGTCAGGGATAGGGAAAAATTTGGACTGTATGATGTACATGAAAAATTAGTATTGCCAGTTGTTTACGATGCCATAACAGCATTAAAAATAAAAAGTCATAGATGTTGCGAAGCAGGATTTATCGTTTCAAAAAACGGTAAGAGCGGTGTTGTTAACATTGAAAATATCGAGCTGATCCCAATTATTTACGATCACTTAGAGTATCTGCCGGTTAATTCCGGATATAATATCGGGCATTATTTCTATGCTAGTAAAGGTCAACATAAAGGCTTGTTGGATATCCATGGCGAAGCTGTTATTCCACTGATCTATGATGGATTAAAGAAAATTAAAACGGAAGATTCAGATTTTATACGTTTTATCGTTAAAAAAGATGACGAAACTAAAGAAATTCTATTTAAGGCGAACAGCTCAAGCTCGGATTGGGTAAATAAAAAATAACTATGATAACAGCAAACAAACGAAATTATATACTTTGGCACAAGAAACAGATCTCGCTAAACTTTAGCAGGGATCTGTTTTTTTATTTCGAATCAAAAAAATCACAGTTAGACGCTTCGATGTCCTAAATAAAGGACTTGGCTCCGGTTATACTATTGTTAATCAAATAAAATATGATTGAATCAATTAGCGAAAGTGAGTGTGCTTTTATGAAAATAATTATTCATTGCGGATCGCAACAAATTGGAGGGAATTGTATTGAATTGTCAACTGCAAAAACCCGTATCCTTCTAGATGTTGGGAAGGAACTGCCTGCTTTGGATGAACCGATTTCTTTAGAAAAAGGGTTGTTTCCAGATGTTAAAGCGCTCCTTAACAAAAACAAGGTGGACGGAGTGCTGATTTCTCATAGCCACAGTGATCATATTGGCCTGATTAACAAACTGAATCCTGATATTCCTGTTTATATTGGAAAGCATGCCTTACATGTTTTTAATACAACAGCGATGTTTACCTGTCAGGAAAAACTGGCTAATCCGGTATTTTTTCTGGAGAGCGCCAAACAATTTAAAATCGGTGATTTTACCATTACACCATATCTGGTGGATCACTCTGGTTATGATGCATATAGCTTTATCATTGAAGCAAACGGAAAGAAAATTGTTTATACTGGCGATTTCAGAGATCATGGTAAAAAAGCTGGCGCAACCGAGTATTTTAAAAAACATTTGTCCTCAAATATTGATGCGCTGCTGATCGAAGGAACGATGATGAATCGTAGGAAGGAAACCCTTGTAACTGAAGATGAGATTGAAGAAAAAGCGTGTGCGCTGATGCAGTCAACGGAAACACCGGTGCTGGTTCTACAGTCATCAACCAATATCGACCGGCTGGTGGGAATGTATCGGGCATCAAAAAGAAGCGGCAGATTTTTTGTCATGGATATTTTTACGGCACAGATTGTTTCGCAGTTAGGTGACACCATTCCCAACCCATCTTCATCTTTCGATGATATTCGTGTGATCTATCCGTACTGGCTAACTAAAAAAATGTACGCACAGGGGTGTACAGATCTGATGAATCAGTATCGCCGTTATAAAATAACAAAGTCCGAGCTGAGCGGGATAAGAAACTACTGTCTGCTATTTCGACCGTCGATGTTATCAGATTTAAAATATATTGACAACCTTGAAAGCGCACAGATGATTTATTCGATGTGGAATGGCTACAAAAAGCAATCAGCGGTAAAAGCTGCATTAGCGTTTGCTGAACAGAAAAAGATGGCAATCGCCGATCTCCATACCAGCGGGCATGCCTCAGTTGCTACACTGGAAGATCTGATAAAAATCTGTGAGCCACAAATGGTACTCCCTATTCATACCGAAAATGCCGAAGCATTCTGGTCAATCAGTAATCGAGTACGGCTGCCAGAAGATGGCAAAGTGATAACCATCTAGCTGGATCTTAAAGACAGGATTTTTTTAACGGTAATCGATTTATATTTTGAAAGGCAGGTATGATGATGAAAAATAGACCAACGACTGATCAACAAAATGATTTGAAAACAACGGCAAAAGTCAAAAACTTGGGCGATGCAATTATAGGAAAACCAATTAACAAGCCACCAACGTTACTGAAGGAAATTGATTTTACTCCAGGCGGTAAATCGGATGGTCAGGTTTGTGTGTTTAATGGACAGATTTTTGACTTACAAACACGGGAATTGAAGTGTGGGAAAATACTCACCCGTTTTAATCTGACTGATTACACCGGTAGCGTTATTGCAAAAATTTTAACGGATCTGAAAAACGTTGACATCAAATCCGATGTTTTTGTAAAGGCGGAAGGAATACTAAGCAATGATGAATTAGCTGGAGAGCTGATTTTTTATCCAGAAAACATCGCTTTGTCCCGGGAACCCAAAAGAACCGATAATGAAACGGTTAAACGGGTGGAACTGCATCTCCACAGCCAGTACAGTTCCATGGATGCTGTGAGCAAGGTCGATCAGATCATGAAGCAGGCGGCGATTTTTGGACATGATATGATCGGAATCACCGATCACAATGTATTGCAGGCTTATCCGGAAATGATGGCACTCGGACAAAAATACAGAATCAAAGTGCTATATGGTTTGGAAGCTTCTCTGGTGGATGATTCTCAAAACGGCAATAACTGCTCATTTTATCATGTCATTGTTTATGCCAGAAATCAGGCGGGGATTAAAGATCTTTACCATATGGTCTCCGAATCGTATCTTTCACACGGCACACTGCGTTTGCATCTTCCCAAATCGTTGCTTCAAATAAATCGGAAGAACCTGCTAATCGGGTCAGCCGGAGCGACTGGGGAACTGTTTCATGGGCTGCTTAAGAATGATTCTCGGCAGAAAGTTTTTAAAATTGCGTCTTTTTATGATTATTTCGAGATTCAGCCGCTTGATAACTATATGCAACTGATTGATGACGGTTGCATTCCGGATGTTGAAACCCTGATCAATTTAAATCAACAGGTTATTGAACTGGGAAGGATCTTGGGAAAACTGGTGGTGGCAACCGGAGATGTTCACTATATAAATAAGGAAGATGCTCTTTGCCGTGAAATTATTCTTAAGTCGTCAGGCAATTCACAGAGTCAGCCACCACTTTACTATCGGTCAACCTGGGAAATGCTGGAGGAGTTTGCCTATCTTGGTGAAGAAACAGCCAGAACCATAGTGATTGACAATTCCAGAAAGCTAGGCGAAATGATCGATGCGGTCCAGCCGATTCCCTTGGGTAGTTTTTTCCCGGAGATTGAAGATGAAGATGCCAAATTAAAAGAGCTGGTGGCGATACAAGCAAAAAAAAGATATGGTGAACCGCTTCCAGCGCTGATTGAGCGACGGCTTAACCAGGAACTGAAGGCTATTATAAAAAATGGCGAAACGGTATTATATCTGAATTTTCAAATGCTGACCGAATATTTTACAAAAAACAAATGTTTGACAACCTCAAAAAGCGCTTCTCTGGTGGCAATGCTCTGTGGCATCACTGAGATAAATCCACTTCCACCCCATTACTGGTGCCCAAAATGTAAATACACCGAGTTTTTTAGTTCTCTTAATACTAAAATCGGGCTGGACTTAAAAGATAAACATTGCCCTCATTGCGGTAATGCGATGATGAAGGAAGGACTGGATATTCCGTTTGAAATTGTTTTCGAGTTTGACGGAGATAAAAAGCCAGAGATTGCACTAAATATTTCTGGTGAATCTCAGAAAAAAGCATTTCACATGGCAGAAACACTTTTTGGAAAAGGCAAAGTCTTCCTGGCCGGAAAGATACCAACGATTTCATGCAAAGCCGTATATGGTGATATTAAAAAGTATTTTGCTAAAAGAGGCAGGGTGATGCCCCGTGCCGAGATTGAGCGGTTGGTTGATTGTTGTGCCGGTATTAAGAAAGACAGCATTCCCAAACCTGGGAGCATGATGGTTGTTCCCGCTTCCAGAAACATTTATGACTTTGGTCCGGTTCAACGACTCAGCGATAAAGTGGTTCAGTATCCTTTGATGGCACATTTTGACAGTGAATCCATTAGCAAGAACCTTTTGTCGCTGGGTTTTGACGACCAGCATGCGTTAACCATGCTTCAACGGCTTTATGATCTTACAGGAGTAGATCCCCAGCAGATTCCAATTGATGAGCAGAAAACCCTGAGTCTGTTTACTTCAACCAATGCCCTCGATTTGTTGGACACTTGTTTCGACGGTACCACTGGGGTTTGTGGGGTTCCGGGCTTTAAAAGCCGCTTTGTAGAGGCCATGCTCCTTGAATTTCGGCCAGATTGTTTTTCTGATCTGATCCGGATTTTTAGTCTTTCACATGGCCAGAACGTGTGGTTAAACAACGCACAGGAACTGATTAAGAACAACGAAGCAACACTTAGGAATGTCATATGCACCAGTGAAGATATTTATATTTACCTGACCGGCATGAAGCTCGAACCCAAAAGCGCTTTTAATATCATGGAATCGGTTCAAAACGGAAAGGGTTTGATTCCGGCATGGGAAAAAGCGATGCGCCTGAATGATATTCCCAATTGGTACATTGATTCCTGCCGAAAAATCAACTATTTATTATCAAAAACTGAAGCGGTAGTCAACGTTATGTTAGCCTTCCGGATTGCCTGGTATAAAATTTATTATCCACAGGAATTTTACACTGTTTATTTTAATCTTTACGCTGGAGAAGAGGAAATTCAGCTGATTGGTGAAGGAAAAGAGACCGTCGTACAGAAAATTAATGAAATCCAACATCTTAGACTGCGGGCTGATTATCAGCATAAATTGGCGGTACTGATGCTGGCGAACGAGATGCTATGTCGTGGATTTGAACTTGAAAATGTTATTAAAAATGCTCTGGATGATGGTTTTTACCGTATTATAAAAAAATTCAACGATTGAGGTATGAATATGAGGAAGTTTGGCATATATAAGCTGCGGCTAAAAAATAATTCAGCAGAATTAATAAAATTTTATAGTTTTGATCTTGAATCCATGCGTGCCTTAGAAGATTATTTTGAAAATATGAAAAAGGAATTAGTGATATTTAAAGATCATGGATTTTTCTGGAATAACAATGTCGAACAATTTTTACCAATTGGAGGATTTTTTGATCATATAATCAAGCTCAGGGGATATTTATATCTGATTTTTCCTGATAGATGTCTTGAATCCGAACCAAAACTATATGAGATCAACGATAATAAATTTATAAAATTAACTATCAGGGATGTATCAAAACTTGAAAGGTTTATGGGCAAAATTTTTGACAGAGAAACAACAAAATATTTTACAGATAGAATTGCTCAGATTTCAAGCAGAAAAAATGAATTGTAAAAAGGAGTAAGGAAGTGGGATATAGAATCCTTGATTTTCAAAACTGATTGATAGTTGCGAAACAGTTCTGATTAAATCGTCAATAATTGTTATTTCTGACAAATAATCTGAAAAAACTTTCGAGAACGAATTGATGCGACATTTTTGGTACATAACATCTGATAAAATACAGTTAACTTAAATCCGAATATGCATATTCACTGATCATTGAAAACTTAATAGTCATTCCATAGCAACTGGTCACTGCTCGAATGACATTTACACAAATAAAACGAATACCATTTGGTTCAACCGGATTGAAAAAATGGGAGGTGGTCTAAAAAATAATCGGTCTGGATCAATGCATCTGCCGATGATGTGAAGAAGCATTGATGGCTTTTGGCTGTCTGAGATAATCAGATGGCGCAAACTTTTCGGTTAGAAAAATTCAAACATTTAAGGAGCGTGTAGAATATGATAAAAATTTCAAGTGACATTAACAATTCCTGGAAGCAATGTGATTGTGTGACAATCAGCAAAGGACATCGCCAATATTTTGACAGCTGTAAAGTGGCTTTAATCGAAAACAAAATTTTAGGATATAAAGACACTGATGGTGTAGTGACATTTTTCCCTGTCAATGAATCTGAAGGATTGAGGGGCGATTATATTATTGGCAATTTCATTTTAGCGGATGATCAACTCCGTCATTTTGTCGTTGATGGAAAATGGGGACTGTTTTCGATTGAAACCGGTGAGATTATCATTGATCCGGTCTGGGATTTTATTGGTCATTTGGATGCGGAATATATTCACGTTATTAAAATAACCAAAACGCCTGAAGGCCGCAAAGCTATTTGCGGGACGGCTTTTTTCAATAAAGCCGGAGAAATAAATTTTTCAGAGTATTATGAGTATCTGGAGCATCTTGATTTTTGTGGGGCGGTTCATGGTGCGCTGAATCTAGCAGGACAGATCATAATTCCAGTGGAATACGACTATCTGAAAGAAGTCTATCTTGACGGCGAAACCTCTTTTCTGGTTCAGAAGGACAATAAAATGGCTCTGCTGTCAGCCAATCATGAAACAATCATTCCGTTTCACTGGGAAGATATGGAGATTATTCCGGATTTCTATTTAAACAGTTACGAAAAACTGATTATGGTCAGTATAAATCAAAAATTTGGGGTAATCAATCGAAGCGGTGAGATTATCATTCCACTTGATTATGATAAAATCGCTCTGGCACACATTAATGGCGAAATTTGTTTTCTTGTGACAGTTGCTGGAAATCAGGGAATCCTCAGCCGGAAAAATGAAATCCTGATTCCCATAAAATGGGATCTGATTGCACCAGATAGCATCAGCAATTCAAGTGCGTCGGATGTGCATCTATGGGAAGGTTTGCTGAGTTTTATGCTCTGTTTTAAAAAATCTGACAAATTTTCCAGCTTGAATGACGCACTGAGTGCTGACGAAATCGGTGCCTACACATTTGGCATCTATGACAAACAGTTTAATCTGGTGTGTACGCCAGAACTTGATGGTTATTCACCAGCAAATGTTATGGATTTTGAGTCTTTACCAGTGGTCCAGCCGGTCTATGGAATTATTACAAAAGAAGATCAATATGGCGTGATAGCAGAGGACTCCGGAGAAAAAGGCGTAAAAGTAGTCAGCGATCCGAAACTCACATACTCAGAAGCAATGTTTTTGATTGAAAAACATCAGACTGCTGATTATTTCAATACCATTTACTGTGATATTGAAGATGAATTACAGCGCTTAAAAGAGCCGTCCGGACAGATAGCAAAAGAGGTTCATGATGAAACTAGCTTCGCAGACGAAGAATTATCAATTTCAGGGCGGACACGATCACAAGATGAGTTATCCGGTAGCATTAATCATTTTGTAATCATGTTACGGGTGCTGGAGGAGGAAGAGCTGGCTGAAAAGGCAGAATCAATTAAATGTTTGATGCCACAAGAGCAGTCTTTTGAAATATCAGAACAATTTGAGGTACTGCTTAATCAGATTGAATGGCTAGCAGCAAGTGATTTTCGTACGAATGTGGAAACAAATGATGATGCTTGGGATCCACTCGAATCACTTGCTTTACTCCTCGGAGACGATTATTCAGAAGACGATTTAGAAGAAAGCTTCAGGATTCTGGATGTTCCGGATGATTACGATGATTTATTTATTTAGTAGGTTTCAAAGGAGAAAAGTTGTGAAATTATTTTTATCTGTCGAGCCCGGTTTGCATATTAAGCCGGGCTTGTGCAATATAATTGAAAAGGCTGTATAAGGTCGGATTAAATGTTGGTTTTATTTTAGAGAGTTTAGTGGATGCGAATTGAACATAAAAATTATACGTTGCTACTATTGATATTTCAAATTGATTTTGCATAAATGTTCTGATAATATAAAAATGATACAACTAAAATAAAAATGATACTACAGAAATAAATCTGATTAAAACAGAAAAGAGGAGATAATAATGGCATTTATAAGAAGATTTGATTCAAGTAAAATTAATGCAATGACAAAAACAGAACTTTGGAAAGATTGCTTATTACCTGATATTTTAAACGGAGAGGTTTTTCCGGCAATAAGAGATAATGTTTTATACTTTTACCATTCTGGAGGATGCATGTTCAGGTACAGTGGAAATGGATTTAAATTTAATCCTAAGTATTTAAAATCAGAATTCCAGACTCCAAAAGTAAAGAAGGAATGGGAAAAATTCGAGGTTCCAACAGAGCTTCTAGAAAAAGATATAATGTTATTGAAAAACATTTCTGAAAAAATAAAGGGGTTCAATTTTTGTGAACAGTATCATAACATCAAATTGGTGGTAGCTGAAAGATTTAAAGGTTCTGAAGGTACTGCGTTGGAAAGAAAATATCTGGGCACTTTTTATCCTGCTACTTTTGGGGAACCGAATCCTACTACTTTTGGGGAACCGAAGATTTTTGATAAAAATAACTCAGCTGTTAAAGTAATCGATATTGAAGTCAGAGCAAATTTTGAAACTGATACTGAAAAGGCAGAATACGCAAAATGTGATTTAATGCTATTAAATACCGAAACGCATGAGTTACAATTTGTTGAAGCGAAACTCTGCAAAGATCCGAGAGTCAGTTCTAATGGGGATAAACCGGGCGTGATTGAACAAGTGAAAAAATACAATTCATGGCTATCAAAACCGGAAGATAGAGAGAATATTGTTGAAAATTATCAAAATTATATAAGAATCATGAACCAATTATTTGATAAAAACTATGAAATCCCGGTAACTATAAAAGAATCGGCAAAGCTAGTAATTTTTGAAGAAACAGATGAGCATCGAAAGAATCATTTGCTAAAACTAACAAAATCTGATGCAATTGGAAAGGAAAATATTGTTATTTTTGAGAAAGGTGAAGTTGTTTTAAAGGAAGACAAAGTTGTTTTTAAGAAAGGCGTAGGGTTTGCACTCGAGCGAATATGGCAAGAAAATTGTTCAAAATAGATTATAGAACAAACAGGTTTTTGAGTCTGTTTGTTTTTAATATTACGTGTGTTTTCTTAAGGCAATTGAAACTGAGAAAAGTCATTAATTAATAATGGAGTAAAGATATGTTTACCAGCAGACAAATAGCCAATATTGAAATATTTGAAGATACCGAAGAACAGTGTCTTACCCATACCGTTCTTAAGGCGGCAATTACAAAGGCGGATCATCTGCAGTATATTGTCTATGAAACTGATGTTGTGACGACGGATGAAGAACCAAAATTCCGGGAATCGGCAAAGGTAATGGTCTCGAAAAAAAGAAGTCTGGAAGCGGCAAAATCCTATCCCGGAATGAAAGTAGCTGTCCATAATTTTGCTTCGGCCACAAATCCGGGCGGGGGCGTTATAAGGGGCTCAAACGCGCAGGAAGAGGCAATTTGCAGATGCAGCACGTTATTTTTTAATCTTTATAAAGAAGAAATGCACACCGGTTTTTATGACCATCACCGGAATATGATAAAATCAGGTGAGATGGATGTGACCTATAACGATGATTGTATTTATACCCCAGGCATTGTTGTGTTTAAAACCGACACAGTTTCACCGCAGATCATGCCGGAAAAAGATTGGTATCGGGTCGACGTAATTACCTGCGCTGCCCCAAATCTTAGATACAATCCAAGCAATCCGATGAACCCTAATAGCGGAAACAAAGCCGTTCAACTGTCGGATATGGAACTGTTTACGCTACATCTAAAAAGAATGCGACGAATACTGGATATCGCAAAACGGGAAAATAACGAGGTCATCATTCTGGGAGCCTTTGGCTGCGGGGCCTTTTACAATTCACCTGAAGTCGTAGCTGAGGCCATGACCCAGGTTATTAAAGAATACACCTGTGATTTCAAGGTGATCGAATTTGCCGTATATTGTTCTCCAGATCATACCGAAAATTATGATGTGTTTGAAAGAAAACTGCGAGACGTAAGCGGGCGTTCTTAAAAATGTCATTAAATAAGAGCCGCTCAAAAAGCCAGCGATGTGAGTTTATGTTCATTTGGCGGCATGGTTAATATTGAAACATGATGATTGATTCTGAATTTTGAAGGGAGATCGAGTTTTTATGGCTAAGAAAGAAAAAGAAATTGAAGCGGGGAAAGTAAGACTCCTGATGATCCTGGATCTTCTGATGGAAACAGATGAAAATCATCCATTACGGCAAAATGAGATCTGTCAAAAACTTCAAATTAAAGAAATTGAAGCCGATCGGAAAACCGTAAGCCGCGATATATTGGCGTTAAAGAATTATTATGAGGATTATTGTGATGCCGGTTATAACATTGTCTTATCATCGGATAATGGGAACAAAGGATATTACATGAGTAGTCACAGGTTTGAGGACTGGGAACTCAAAGTACTAATTGATGCAGTCTGGCAGGCAGGTTTTTTGACAGAAGAACGATCAAAGAAATTGTCTGAAAATTTAATGACCCTCACCAGTGAAAAAAGCAAAGAAATACTTACTAAATTGATACCGCAAACAGTAATTCCAGAGAAATATTTTATAAAAACCAAAAACGAAGAAGTTGAAAAAAACATCGAAATGCTGATGATGGCGATTTCTAAGGGGCAGAAAGTAAAATTTCAATATGTCCATACCGATATCAATCTCAAACGCCATATTCATGATGACGGCAAAGAATACCTGATCAATCCCTATTCATTGAAATGGCGGGATAACCGGTATTATCTCATCTGTAATTATGATAAATACGATGGCCCAGCGTTTTACCGGCTGGATCGAATCATTAATCTCCGAATAACCGATGAACCGGTAAAACCGGCTGAAGCTGTTTTTGGAGAGAATCCAACGTGGCAGATCGAGAAATTTGTTGAAAAATCCCTCCATAATTTTGTTGCTGAAAGAAAAAATTCAACGGCGGTTACGTTAAGTGTTAAACCCGATATGGTGGACGATCTCGTTGACTATTTCGGAGATGATATTTTATTCAGAGGAAAAGGCGCAAGGGATGAGTATGAATATCGTGTCAAAGTTAATGAAGGTGATGGTCTGTACTTTTGGCTTCTGCAATATGGTGAAAATGTAACCGTCATTTCTCCATTGCGGATTCGGGATGAATTGCTACGACGGATTGATCAGATCAGAAGCAAGTATTCAAAAGATCGATGCTAGGTTTCTGAAAGGTTTTCCCTTAAAAATTGGAGGAGATGATGGATATTTATCAGTGGATTGAATCAGAAGATGTTCGAAACTGGGCCAGAGAATCATGTGCTTTTACTCCAAATGAAATGATGAGCCTCATTTTGGCAACAACGACGATCAGCTTAGAAGAAAAGCGAGCGTTATTGTTAGATGTAGATAAAATCACAAGTAATAGGAAATGGATTGAAGAATATCGGAGTTGCGATTTCAGAGACCCGTTGATGGAGAACGAAAAAGAACGTGTCATTAACAATTTTTCTGCTAAAGACTGGAAAAAGAAGCTGAAAGAAACGATTTGTACATTAGATAACGTTATTTCACCGATTTATAGAAACCCTGAAAACGATATCTTTGAAGCTGAATTATTTTATTTAGGCGAAGAAAGTTATCTTGATCCACAAATATTTGAGACCTTTTCCACAGCGAAAAATTATTTAATGAATGAACTTTCAAAAATAAGTAATTGCCATGGGGAGAAGGAAAAAGGAAAATATTATGGAGAAATCACTTTATGGAAAAATGAAAAAGCAGGTTATCGGTTTATGTGCCATAGTTATATTCTAAATTCAGATGGTAAGGTGATTTTCTGCAACAATATCCAGTCAAATAAAAACATCAATATTGATAACATTGCGTGTGAGTCTCCCTATTATATCAGGACACCTTTTCAGACTGGCGACATTATCGAAATCGATGCGATGCCATTTTGCAAACCCATTATTGGTATTATTTATAATCATGTGAACGTGGGTGAGAAAGGGTGGCGGGATGATTGTTGCAACCAATGGCTGATATATGAAGATAATAAAATTTGTCGATCACAGCCTTTTTTGCAATTCTCTTCCTGGTGTGGAAATACAATATGTTTTGATCTTAATGCCAGATTTGAATTTCAGGCAATACGACTGGCAAATTTTCATAAAGCAGAAATCGACAAGGAATGGATGCTACGATTAAGCAATGCGATCAAAAATAAAGGTTTCTTTGATTTCTTATTTAAAACGACGATGGACGAAAAAAAACGTGAATGTCTGGGCCTTGCTAAGCATATTGATCTGGAGAGAGACCAATCTATTGAACGTTTAGAAACGAAATATTTGCAAGGTAACTACGTTTATTGATACATAATAATAGTTACCATAAAAGGGTTTTTGCACCTTCTTCAGCGGTGCCACCTATTCCACCTGTTGAATAATAGTTTAATTTATTTATGTTTATCAAAAAGTAGTGAAATCTATGCAATTGACATCACTCTTATAACAACTTACAGCAATCTATCATAATATGGTGGATAATACAGAGATATGAAATCATCAGAAGAAACAGAACAAGTCAAAATGAAAAGAATTAAAATTAAAAAGAAAGAGAGAACATACTAATGGATCAAAAAATTTTAAACAATTTAAAAAAATTTGAAAAACTCACTGATTCGACATTATGTTTGGAATGCGGATATAAAGGACCAATGGGTATAAAATCTTATAGAGAGGTAGATACTAAAACAAAAAGATTTATAACTGGGTTGCTTATATTCAGCACTGTTTGTCTTTTTATTTTTCATGGTATATTGAATATAATTGGGTTTATTTTTAGTTTAGTATTATTTTTGATGATGAAAATTGTTGCTCCTAAACCAGATGTTCTTTTTTGCCCAAATTGTGAAAAAGAACTATTTGTAAAGAATTGACAAATGAGGACTGGGAATTAAACGATTGATGTGATGGCGTGATTTTTATCGAGTTGTTTTGTTCAGTTTTTTAAACTGTTGATTTGATTTTGAATTAATAAGAATAAAAGATTATAGTAGTAAAAATTGGCCGATAGAAGAGAAATAATTTGATCCCATCAGAATACCAAAGGAACGAAGCAATGAAAAATTGGAACCACCTGCCTTCTAGCGAAATCGAATTAACAATTGAAAGCGAAGCGTATCTTGAGCTCGCAAAAGACGATCTTTTAATACACCAATACGATGATGCGCGACAGGAGCTTGAAGTTGCCGTCAGGAGCGCCAACCCACAGGCGGAATACCTGATGGGAGCTCTCTATGAGCATGGGCTTGGTGTTGACAGGGACCAAGAAAAGGCGCTTTTATGGTACCTTCGTGGGGCGGACCATGGCTATGCCCCTGCCCAAACTGCCGCCGCTTGCTTGTATCTTGATGAGGACAACGGGCTAACGGATTATGCTGAGGCCTACCGTTTGCTCATATTGGCGGTGCAAAATAAAGACGCTGATGGAAATGATCGGTCGCTGTCGGCAGACTTTCCTGATGCCGCGGAATGCTTGGATGAAGACAAACGCTGGATGGCGGTGCAGGAAGGCTATGCCGAGTATCTGCTGGGATGGCTACACGGTGCCGGTCTTGGTATGGCGATCGATCGTGAGAAAGCCATCAGCTGGATCGAAAAGGCCGCAAAAAGAGGATTCCGGGCAGCTGTTTTTGAGCTTGCACAGAAAAGTGAATATGGTATTGAGTGCAACGAAGTCTGGGCCAGAAAGGCGCTCGAGTATGGCGAATACACCCCACTTATTGGTGTCGCACGACGATATCTGGATAAGGATGGCACCCCGCAGGACAGCAAAAAAGGCCTGTCAATTCTCACAGAACTGGCCGACAAGGGCATTGGTAGCGCCCAGCTCTCACTGGCTGAATGCCTGATCAAAGGAAAAAACACGCCCAAAGATGCGGATAAAGCACTTCATTATTTATCGCTGGCGGCTGCTGCGGGGGATGATGAGGCGCTGGTTGAACTCGGGAATTTATATTTTGACGGTGCCGGGGAAATGTTGCCGGATCAGGAAAAGGCCTTCACATATTTTATCCAGGCCGCCAAGAAAGATGTTCCCCGCAGTTGGGAATTGATGGGGTACTGTTTGTATGAGGGTAAAGGAGCTTTACAAAACAGGTGTGAAGCCTTGGGGTGGTATGAAAAAGCGGCCAGGCATGGTCTTTATAATAGTTATTATATGATGGGCATGATTTACGGCTATGATGAAACATTATTTAATGTTGAGAAAGCGGTCAGCTGTTTTGAAAAAGCGGCAAAATTAGGGCAGACTGATGCGCTCGTACGGCTGGGAACCATGCATTTACACGGTGTCGGTGTGATATCACCGGATCGGCAAAAGGCTTTTTCATATTTTAACCAGGCAGCGCAGGCGGATAACGGCCTCGGCTGGGAATGGGCGGCTTACTGCCATTACTGGGGCTATGGTACTCAACAAAACAGGCAAAAAGCGCTGCAGTTCTATCATAAGGCGGCTCAAAAAGGCTCGGCCCACAGCCAGTATATGCTAGGTTATATTTATGGCTACGATGTCACACCGCCTGATTTTAAAAAGGCGGCTCGCTGGTTTAAAGAAGCAGCCCGGCAGGGCCACAGTGATGCCCAGCTTAAACTGGGCTTTTACTACCACCAGGGGCGTGGTGTCAGGCAAAACTATAAAACAGCATTCAATCTATTTACCCAGGCGGCGGCCCAAGGACAGGCCAGCGCCATGTATAATATCGGCGACGCCTATGAAAACGGGTATGGCGTGGAAAAGGATGAAAAACAGGCGTTTGTCTGGTATCGCAAGTCAGCGGAGCTGGGTGACAAGTGGGGGATGTTTGGTGCCGGCCGACTGCTTTTTTGCGGCATCGGCACACCGCCAAATCAGGAAGAAGGCCGACGCTGGATAAACAAAGCCGCCAAAGCCGGTTTGCCGGAGGCCATTAAATGGAGACCTCACTAGATGCCAGTCGCAACCTTAAAGATAAAAGAGGAAAGTAGCATGGACATATATCAATTTGACGAAGTTGCCTATCGGCGCATAAGGCTTCCGTGGCTGCTGCTGGTTTTGTTTCTGTCATTCACTGTGGATGGTATACTGATCGGGATCTGGCAGACCGGGGTCAGCCCGGAGGCAAAATATTATTGGGATGTCGGATTTGCGTTCCTGTGCTTCATCAACCTGGTGTTTGTGAAGGGTGTGGCGCTGTATCATTATTGGCATACAAAAAAGATGCGTTCGCGAAGTTATGTGCGGCTTGAAAAAGATGCAGTTGTTCATTACCTGCTGAGGACACGCATGTCCCACTGGCAGGTGGAGACAGCCAAGGAGACAAGCTTCGCCGCAGACGGCAAGGCGGAATACCTTTTCGCCGACACCGTTTTTATCCGGCTGGTGAAGACTATTAAGCGGCGACCAAACGGAAGCATCGTGATTGAAGGAATCATTGAAAGCGAAACGCTCAATGAAGGCTGGGAAGAATACAGCCCTGAAGACGGAAAAGCGTTAATAAAAATGATCAAAAGGCATAGGATTCCCGCTTATTATCAAGGGATAGATGAGATCATTAATGCGCTTGAGAGGCTTAGGTTAAAAAAAATACCGTTAGGATCATAAAACGAATGATCAAAAAATCAAAGCTTCACCCAAAGCTTGAATTGAAGCTTTGGGTGAAGCTTTTAAAATTATCAGATCAATTTTGCAAAAATCCGCAATCCAGATAAAGCAGAGGAACTACTCATATCGCAGCGCATCAATCGGATCCAGTTTGGCGGCCTTATTGGCCGGATAAAAACCAAAGAAGACGCCGATGGCCATCGAGAAGCAAAGTGCAATGATCATTGGGCCAATGGGGGGTGTTGATGGGAATTTCATCAGGGTACTGCCTGTTATCCCCAGCACCGAGCCGAGACCGACGCCAATGATTCCGCCAATCAGACAGATAATCATCGCTTCGATAATAAACTGACTGCGGATCGCTGAATTACGGGCCCCTAAAGCTTTGCGGATGCCGATTTCCTTGGTTCGCTCGGTGACGGATACCAGCATGATGTTCATAACCCCAATGCCACCAACGAGCAGCGAAATACCGGCAATTACTGAGATACCCAGGGATAAGGTGCCGAGCATACCGGTGGCTTCACTGGCAATGGCTTCCAGGCTTTGGGCCTCAATGGTGTAGTCGGATAATGAACTCATCCCTTTAATAAAATAATCCTTGGTGGTCTGAGCGAAGGCAGCTGAGTCGGTATTGGAAGTGGCCATGATGGTGAAGCTTTCGTAACCTACCGTATTAGCCGTTTCCGGATTCAGGGATTTGGCGGTGGTGATCGGAATAAAGCACTCGACCCGGGTATCGTCACCCATGTAAAACAGGGGGTTGTCGATCACCATTTTTTCGTAGACGCCAATGACCGTATAGGTTTCATTGGTGGATTTGGTATCGACCTGGATTTCTTTGCCGATCACATCGCCATCAACCCCGACCAGGTTATTTCGCAGGGTGGTATCGATGATGATGACGTTGCGGGTGCCTTCCATATCCCGGTCGCTGATAAAGCGGCCCTGAACCAGATTGACGTTGTTAACCAGACCATAGTCCGGGCTGGCGCCGGTGATACTGACATCTTTATGAATGAAGCCACTGTTTAGCTGTCCCGAACCCATCCCGGTAGAAAAACTGATGGCCTTGATCTGATCGGCATAGGTATCTCGAAACGCATCCAGTTCTTCCTGGGTAATCCGATCGTCTTCCTGCAGGGTGGATTGGGTATCATAATTTTTAGGCGACAGTGAAACCATAATATTTTTGCCGCCGATTTTATCCATGGTTTTGGTGACTGATCCGGTCATGGCCGAACCCAGGGTGGAGATGGCCATCACCGAGGCAATCCCGATGATGATCCCCAGCATGGTAAGCAGGGCCCGCATCTTGTTGGCCCGCAAGCCCTCCAGGGCCAGTCGAATATTTTCAAACAGATTCATAGGAGCCCCCCAATTGATATTGATTATTTTTACGGTTATCGACGATCGAACCATCCCGGAGACGGATGGTTCGTTCGGTTTCTTCAGCCAGTTCGGCATTATGGGTGATCAGAATAATGGTTTTTCCTTGTTCCTGATGGAGTCGATGGAAGATGTCCATAACCAGACGACCGGTATGGCTATCCAGGGCACCAGTCGGTTCATCGGCCAGAATAATGGCCGGATCGTTGGCCATCGCCCGGGCGATCGCCACCCGCTGTTTTTGACCACCGGATAATTCATTGGGGCGGTGATGGGAACGACCACTCATTTCCACCAGTTGCAGCAAATCCGCCGCCCGCCGCGACCGTTCACTGCGGGGCACCCCGCCGTATAGCATTGGCAGAGCGACGTTTTTTAAGGCGGTGGAACGGGGGATCAGATTAAAGGTCTGAAAGACAAAGCCAATTTTTTTATTGCGGATTTGCGATAAGCCATCGTCCCGGACATTTTCCATCGGCAGATGATCCAGATAATAGTGTCCTTTAGTGGGGCGATCCAGGGCCCCGAGGATATTCATCAGAGTGGATTTGCCGGAACCGGAAGCGCCGACAATCGATAAGAATTCGCCTTCATAAACATCCAAATCAATGCCGTGGAGAATTTCCAGCTCGTTGGGGGTTCCCAGATAATAGGTTTTGACAATCCCCCGCATTTCGATAATTTTCTTGCGCATTGTTTAGACCCCGGCTTCCACAGAAACAGCCATTCCCGGTGATACGGTTTGTGGTTGGGAAATAATGGCCAGTCCTTCACTGAGCTGATCGCCGGCGATTTCAATGAGTGAATCGGTTTCCAGTCCGGTGGTGACCGGAATCGCTTCAACGGTATAGGAGCCTTGTTCAACAGGGTTTTCTTTGGCAATATAAATCGAAGTCTGACCGGCATCATTGACTACCAGCGCTTCGAAGGGAACACAGAAAACATCGGCCCGTTCTTCACTGACAATGCTTAAGCGGGTGGTCATCCCAATTTTTAGTCCAGTGACGTCAGCCGGTAGATCAACTTCAACCTCAAATTCGGCCTTGGTGGCGGCAGCATTCGCAGCAGCTTTGCTTTTAATGGCGGTGGGGGCGATTTTAGACAGGTTTCCCGGGAAGACCTTATCGCCGGTGGCATCGGCTTTAACCAGAACTGGCATATTGTCGTGGATGTGATTCAGATCGGCTTCTTTAACCTTGCCGCGAACTTTCAGATCATTGGTGTCCTCAATGGTAAACAGTTCGCCATTGGCAGGGTTTCCTTTAACGGCATTCATGGCCGTGATGGTGCCGCTGGTGGTGGCTTTAACATAGCTGTAGCTGTCATCGGCTTTGTTATAGAGCTGACATAACCAATCGTCTTTGGCCACCCATTGTCCAACTGAAACATAAATTTTTTCGATATTATCATTGCTGGTATCGCTGATTTTGACTTTGGTGTAGCTTTCGATCACGCCCGTGGCTGAGATTGTGTTTTGCAGGGTTGCCTTGGAGAGCGGGGCAGTTTTAACTGCAACTGCCGGAGCGGGCTGGGAATTGGCATAAACATAGGCACCCCCGCCAATCAGTAGGGCTACCCCAAGCACAACACATAAAATAATTCCTTTTCTTTTCATAATTTCTCCTTCTTTGTTTCTTGGTTTGGGATTTGGAAAACGAGTTCGTCGCTATCACGATTCGTATTATTGTATTAAGTAATTAATACAATAATACGAATCGTGATGATTGTCAAGCACTTTTTATAATTTTATTTAGTGTTTTTAACTACTTCGATAGCAAAAACACATGATCACTAATGGATTTAAGTATAATGGTTAATTATGAAGAGCGAGTTACCCAAATTCTTAAGAATTTTTGACAATAAAAAAAGACCCCGAATGAGAGTCTTGAATCGTTGAATGACTACTGGTGAATCGGCAGAATCAGTTCGACCTTAAATAGCTGGTTCAGTTGATAATAGTCGATCCGACCCTGATGGCGAGTAATGATTTTACGGCAGGAGTCGAGACTGGAACCGTCAGTATCAATGGTTTTTTTGCCGACAGCGTCAGGATTATTAATGGTTTTATTACGCAGAATCAGACAGAGTTCGTTTTTATTGAGGATCAATCCAAAATCAACGGGCTTATCGGGGTCAGCGTATTTAATAATATTAGAAGTCAGATAGTCAAAAATCCGTTGCAGCTGTTCCAGATCAACCCATAACGAAAAATCCCGTTCAATACAGTTTTCCTGGATCACTTCATAGCCCGCTTCTTCTAGAGCTTTGGTGGAAGCGCTCAGCAACTGATGAATCAGGGGTTTGCCATTATAGACTTTAAACTGATAGTAGCCCTTGCCATTGTCAGTGAAGGCGTGTTCAAAAAGATCGTCGATAAAATTGATGACCTGATAAGCTTTTTTCAGGGCAATCTTTAAGTATGCTTCCTTTTTGGAGACATCATGCTCATCAGGGTTCTGAATGCGTTCGAGATATCCGATGATACCAGACAAGGGAGCGTGGATTTTATTGGAAACAGAGGTGATGATATGATGATTTTCCATTTTAGCCAGGGATTCAGCTTTGGATTTAGCTTCATACAGATCTTGAATCAAGTTGACGTTATTGGCAATGTCAGTGAGTTCGTTATTTCCCTGAAGGGGGATATATGTTTCGAAGTTTGCTGCGGCAACGCGTTCAGATCCTTTTTGGAGTGTTTTAAGATAGCTTAATTTTTTGCGAATGATATGGGCCATGATAATAAAAGCCAATAAATTGGGTACAAATATAGACAGAATGCTGATCAGTGGGTTACCATTTAAAATAGGAAGGAGAATCAGAATTAATAACACACTGATGATCGCCGCACCGATTAAAGTCAGACACAGATAGCGTATCAAAACGGAAACCAATTCTTCATCGTGCTGAGGTTGGTTGTTTTTTACCTGGGCTTGGTCAGGGTTGTTAGTTTTCAATATATTATTCCTTTCTGCATGTATTGATCATATAATCATTGTAAACTGGAATGGGATTATAATCAATAACTGCTTTAATTTAATTACAGGTGTTGGCTGAATGCTGATGAACAAAGAAGGTTCAATAGGAGGATAAAATGAAAAAAAGAATTGGATTATTGATCATGGTTATCGTGGCGATGGGGTTATTGGTTGGCTGTAACAGCAGCTCCAAGGCAACAACCGATGAACTGGCAGATAGTATCAGCTTTACGGCTACCATTGACGAAGTAAGTGACACTGAACTGCTGGTCACGGTGTTGGATAATGAGAATTTTAATCAGGCCCGGGTTAATATGCAGGGGTTTGATAGCCTCGATTTTGTACCGGAGAAGGGTCAGACGATTAAACTGACTATCAAAAACCAGGTCGGTATGAGCGAGCCACCTTTTGTAAATCCAGTTACCATCGAACTGGTGAAGTAATTGCAGGGTTTAGCAGAAAATGGTTTATCTTCAGGTGTTTTTGGGATATAATATGCTTAGATTACTATGAGGAGAAATTGAATGAGTTTATACGAAGCGTGGAAGAACTACATCGAAGAGAATTGCAATACTCAGGAAGAGCAAAATGCCTTTTGGGAAAAATACTGTGCTGAGGAAAAAGTCCTCTACCAGAAGATTCTGGGTGAGAAAATCACAGTCGTTGAAGGCCGGTTTGAAGATCTGGCTAACGAGAGCAAGATGGTTCCACCCCAATACATGGGTTTTTTGGATGGAATCAGCGAAAGTCTGATAACCCCCATTGATCTGGAATCGATTGAACTGGATTCGCAAATCAGACTGGAAATTGATTTTGCAAAACTTTATAAAAATATGCTGGCAGTGCCAGCTGAGTGGCTTTATACTTTGGAAGAATGGAATAATTTTTTTACCGAGGATGAACGCCTTGAGCTGGAAAAAGAATACAAGCGTTCAAAAACAGTGGTGAACGAAGTGAAAGTGGGCCGCAACGATCCCTGTCCATGTGGTTCCGGAAAAAAATATAAAAAGTGCTGCGGCCGTTAGCACATTAAAAAAAGAGCGAACGCTCTTTTTTTAGTGGTTGATAATTTCATGGATGTAGAAAATAGTGATCATGGAGAGGGCAATATCCGGCGAAAATTTGCTCAAAAAGGTCGACATCCGCTCGGGACTGAGATCACCCCGGATGCTTAAAAAGACGATATAAAAGGTGATGAAATTGTAGCGGAGATAACTGCCGTTAGAAGGGGTTAAAAAAGTTCCGATAATTTTGGGGTTATCCAATAGGGTGAGGTTTTCATCCAGAAGGCGATTCAATTCTTTGAGAATAGCCTGGATGAAAAAATCAATGGAATAATTTTCCAGACGGGGTACCCCCATACTTTTTGCGGTAATTTCCAGCATTCCAAGGCTAAGCGGTTGATTTTTAAACGATGTTTTCTTTAACAAATTTTCCAGTGCGTCCAAAACGTCACGTTGGCTGGCGGCACAGGGTAAGTTAAGTAAGGCCAGCATTTTTTGCAACTGTTTTTTATTTGAAAGGGGCTGTCCCAAAGTGTTGATAAATTTTTTGAAAAAGGTATTGCTTTTTTGTGTGTTCAGATAAAAGTGCTTACCATCGAGTGCCCCAAACACTTTCATGGCATCCAGATAACCGAGTTGGATGTTCTGTTCAATCTGACGGGTATCAAAATTCAAGATCCCGCCAAGAAATTCTGAATTATTAACCGTAATGATTTCAGCATTATTATCCCGCACCCATTTTCGCATTCCGGGAGCCGGGAATTCCACTGAAATAATCTGAGAAAAATTCTGTTCCAGCATAAAATTAATTGGGACATTATCAAAGAATCCCCCATCGAGATAGGTTTTACCATCGATTTCTTGTTTTTGAAAAATCGGCAGGGCAGCACTGGCCAGCAGGTAGTCAATCAGCTGGCCCTGGGGAATATCGTCAATCATCAACTGCCGTGGTTTCAGACTGGTAATGTCAACCGTGACCAGTCCGAAACGAATCGGTGAGTTTCGGATGGCATCTTCACAGATTAATCGGGTCAGATTGTGGCGCAGTGGCGAAATGTCCAAACCGTCTGAAAATAGCGCTGTTAAAAAACCATTGCGAAAAACATCAAAGCTTTCTTTTGACCACTGGTCAACGTAGGTATTGGTCATTTTTTCATTTAAATCAAGAACCTGGTTGATGGTGAGATTGGACCAGAATTCCATGGCAATGTCATAATCATCCTGGGCAATCATGGCAGCATTTAGGGCCCCGACCGAGGTTCCGATGACAGCCCCCAGAGAATAATCACATTCTTTAAGGGCTTTCCAGACGCCCATTTCAAAGGCGCCTTTGGCACCGCCACCACTGAGAACCAGACCATACTGTTGTTGCGACATTGAATATTCACCTCGCTGTAATCAAGAAATGAAAGTTAAAGAAACCTTTCGTTTAGTAATACATCCCGTTCATCAGACCACCCAGCATGCCCATGCCGCCGAGTCCCACACAGGCAATGCAGGCAAAGATCATCAGCACCGTAAAGGCCATACCGATGATGGAGCAAATCAAACCAGCCATCGCCATGCCAGTGGGTAGTCCCTGAAGTTTTCGTTCTTTCATGGCAATCATTCCAAAAATCAGGCCCACAGCACCGGTGAGCAGACCGCTGCCCATCAGGGTGATGAAGCTGACAATTGAGAAGATCCCCAGGGTCAGAGCCAGGATTGACTTGGAATCGTAGGTTTCAGCGATAACTGCTTCGGGATGACGTTCATCGTAGGCATCCCGATTGCGGATAATAAAAATAAAAATCGGTCCCAGGAAAGGGAAAATGATGCTAAGAACCAGATAAAGCACCCGGTGATCCTTGTCATAGATACTGTAAAGCCAGAATTGAGCAGCATAATAGTAAAAGCTTAACGCCAGGGATAATAAAATCCCCATAAAGGCCCCCAAATAGGGAATAAATCCCAGAATGGTCATGACCACGGTTAGAGCCAACCCCATCAGCGGAAGAAAGAGCTTGGCATAAGGAATGTGCCAGGTACTGATGGAAACATCATCGTTGATCAATTCGCCCATCAGGTAGTTGCTGGCTAAGGGAATCCAGGCCAGCCAGGGGTTATCAAGATTTCGGTTTTTGGCCATGGTATAAAGACCAAGGGAATTAAAAACGTAGCAGATCAGGCCGATCACCAGACTGACGACTAAAATAATACCAAGAACGGACATAATAACTGGCATAATTGCCATAAAACTGTCAGGCTGGGAAGAAATATCTCCCAGATAATCGTCATACATATGCATAACAAAACCTCCTTAAAAATCTAATATCCTCATTATACCCTAAAGTCATTTAAATAACTATTGTTTGATCTGTTTTTCATAAAGTTGCTGGGGGATCTTCATTACAAATAAGAAGCCCAAACCAATAACGAGCAGGCTGATAAATTGAGAAGTTGAGAGAAATCCGATGGCCCCTCGGGGATCGGCCCGAAAAAATTCATTGATAAAACGAAACAGTCCTGAGGCGAGCAAGTAAACACCAGTGGTCAGACCAGGAACCTTGCTTTTCCACAGCACGGTGATAAGAACCAGCGTCAGAATAAATAGAAAGACTGATTCTGACAATTGGGCTGGGAACAGACCGATTCCCGATGGCGGATAAGCCCCCACTGGATAGTAAACGGCTCCGATCCCCTCGTAGGGAATCCCATAGCAGCAGCCATTGAAAAAACAGCCGATCCGGCCAAAGGCCTGGGCCAGCGCCAGGCAGGGAACGGCGATGTCGAAAAATTGAATGGCATGCAGATGATAAATACGGGTATAAAAATAGCCTCCCAGAATGCCGCCGATCAGTCCCCCATAAAACACCGCACCACCGGTAGCAAGGCGAATCAGGGCGGTTTCGGGGTTGGCGAGCAGGTTGGGTAAATCGACAATAATGTAGAGTATTTTGGCCCCGGAGATGCCGCCGATGATCCCAAAGAGACCGAAAAACATCGCATCCATGGTGGTGATGCCATATTTTCGGGCGGTGTAGACGCCCAATAAAAACGCAGCGCCGGTTCCCAGCAAAAATAAAACGCCAAAGGTAGGGATGGAATAATCAAAAAAATGAATGATCGGATACATAAGACTCCTTTTTGAATAATAGTTAATATTGGCTTCAAACAGGCATTGACGGTGGTCGCTTAAAAAGTTGACAGTTTGGGACTTCGGGTAAAAAAAATAGACGATGGAAATCGTCTATTTTAATATACTTGAATCAACTAAACATCGCAGCTGTGCCCAATAGTCCGACACAGGCCACACAAGCGATCAGGACAATTGCGCATAGGGCAAGACCAATGATATTAAGGACCAAACCAGCAGTCGCCATACTACTTGGTTTAAATCCTTCCAGTTCGCCAGCTTTGCGAATTTGGATGGCAAAAATTAAACCGACTATAGCGCAGATAATGCCAATAATGGTGAAGTAGCTCCATACGATGCTAACCAAGGATACGATTCCCAACACTAGGGAAGCAATGGCCTTATTATTATACTGTTCCATATAAGCCTCCTAAAGTAAAAAAATAGTTCTCTCTTTAGGATACTCCTGCTTAGAAAAAATGTCAAGAATTATGAATCTCTTTTAACTTATCCACCAGATCAAAGGCGACGTGGTTGATCGTTTGGGAACCGGCCACCAGCACCAGATCATTCGGGCAGAGGTGGTCAGTCAGATACTTGACGATATCCTCAAAAGCCGAAATGGTGACAGTGGGAATACCGTATTTTGCTTCAATGGCTTTTTGCAGATCTTCGGAATAAATGTTCCAGCTATTGCCTTCCCGGTCGGAATAAATATCGTTGAGAATGACATAGTCAGCTTTGGCAAACGCATCGACGAACTCATCAAAGAAGAAGAAGGTTCGCGAATAGGTATGCGGTTGAAAAACAACCCACAGTTTGTTGTGCTCATAATTCAGACAGGCATCCACAACCACCTTTAACTCAGTCGGGTGATGGGCGTAATCTTCATAAACGTTGATGCCGTTAACTTCCCCCCGAAATTCGAAACGGCGTTTGGCACCGCTGAATTTTGCCATGGCAGCAACGGATGTTTCCAACGAAATGGTGAGGAAATCCCCGCAAATAATGGCAGAAAGAGCGTTAAGAACATTATGCTCACCGGGAATAATCAATTGATAGTGACCATAAAATTCACCTTTTTTATAGACATCGAAACTGGGCTTGCCGACCTTATCATAAACAATGTTGGCGGGGTACCAGTCGTTGGTTTTATTTAAACCGTAAGTAACCACCGGACAGGCTAAATCAGCCACCACGTCCAGAACATCCTGAGAATCGCCATAGGCAATCATCAGACCATCAGACGGCAGGATCTTGCCAAATTTAGTAAAGGACTCTTTGATTTGTTTGATGCCGTCCTTAAAGTAATCCAGATGGTCTTCTTCAATATTAGTAATGATAGCGATGGAATGAGACGTTGTCAGAAAGCTGTCCACATATTCACAGGCCTCCACTACAAAATAATCTTTGCCATCAATTACGGCATTACCGCCGAACTCGTCAAGTTTGCCGCCAATACTCAGGCTGGGCCGTAGATCGGCGTGCTGGAGTAGACAGGCAACCATCGAGGAGGTCGTCGTTTTACCATGGGTTCCGGAAACCGCAATGGTTTTATCAAAGATATGGGAAAAGAGACCCAAGAAACTTGAACGTTCAATTTTGGGAAGATTCAAATCGGTGGCTTTAACCATATCCGGGTTGTCATCGTGGATGGCGGCTGAATAAACAACACAATCGGTGTCAGCGGGGATATTATCATAACTGTGTCCGATATGAACCTTGACGCCCAGACCTTCTAGTTTTTCAGTGTAGGAGGAAGCAATCATATCCGAACCCTCAATGGAAAAACCTTGGGATAAAGACATCGTAGCCAGGCCACTCATGCTGCTCCCGCCAATTCCAATGAAGAATAATTTATTGATGGGTCGGTTGAATTTGTTTTCTAGTTGTGCTTTCAAATAATCAGCTCCTTTATTTGGTGATAAAATCTTAAACATTTCTTAATGATTTACTTATAAGTGTTCGCTTGTCAGTTGATGATAAGGACGAAATAATCGAAATATCATCCAAAATCAGGAAAAACACTTTAAATCGAATTATAACATAGGTGTTTCCGCTGAGTAAAGATTAAAAAAAACTTGCACTTTTGCGGAAATATGAATAATATTATAGATATTGAGAATAATGTTCGGATTTTAATCGAATCCTTCATAGGTGGAAAATGAAAAAAAATGAAAGAATCAGTGTTATCACAAAAATATTGTCAGACCATCCCAACGAGGTGTTCAGTTATAATTATTTTACCGACTTGCTGGAGGCGGGTAAATCGAGTGTCTGCGAAGATGTGGCAATTGTCAAAAATGCCATTGAACTGACCGGTACCGGCTATGTCGAAACCTATTCTGGGGCATCCGGGGGGGTAGTTTATCATCCCCAGGTCACCAGAGAAGAGGAGGTCAGTATCCTCAAAGAAATAGCTGATCAGCTTCAGTCGCCAGCCCGGAAAATTCAGGGGGGGTTTGTTTATTACAGCGACATTCTCTCTAATCCCCGCTATTCTAAAAATATTGGTCGGATCTTTGCTTCAAAATATGGTCAAATGGGGATCGAGTATGTTGTCACCACCGAAACAAAAGGTATTCCGGCAGCCATGGAAACGGCCCATTATCTCAATGTGCCGATGGGACTGATCCGTCGTTCCAACCGGGTAACCGAAGGGGCAACCACCAGTGTTAATTATATTTCCGGCTCCTCCAATAAAATCAAAACCATGTATCTCAGTCGCCGAATTGATTTGCAGGGTAAGAAAGTGCTGGTCATCGACGATTTTATGAAAGGTGGCGGAACCGCCAAAGGGATGACCAACCTGATGGAAGAGGTTGGCGCTGAGGTAATGGGAATCTGTGTTATTTTTGTGACCCGATCCCCGGCGGAAAAACTGGTTGAACAGTTCACTCCACTGATTTGGATGGATGATGAAAACCTGGAATCGGGATTGCGGGTTTCTCTGCATTTAGAAAGCTGAAAATTGAAATAAGTATGATGTCACATTTATAATTCAATCGATTGGCAGCACTTGAAATTCAAGAAATTATTTGTTTTTTTTACCCTTTTAGAAAATAACTAAGAATGGAAAAATTTCAAGGTTTTTGTTTTAATATAGTTGAATTTGTGTTAGTATATACCTAGACATGTGACTTTATTTCAAAGGGGAGGCTTACGAGATGGAAATAACAGACGTAAGAGTACGGAAAACGTATCCAGAGGGTAAAATGAGAGCGATTGTCTCGGTTACTTTTGATGACCAATTTGTTGTTCATGATATTAAGGTAATTGAGGGTCAAAGCGGATTTTTTATTGCGATGCCCAGTCGAAAAACGCCAGACGGCGAATTCAAGGATATCGCACATCCCATTAACATGGGTACCCGTCGTGAAATGCAGGAAAGTGTCCTGCGCGCTTACGAAAAGGCCATAGAAGAGGATAATCAAGTAACCAATGAAGAAGAAGCAGCAGTTGAATTAGAAGTAGATTACGAAGAAGAATAAAAATTAAACAAAAAAAGTTAAAAAGGGGGAAGCGTTTCCCTTTTTTTGTTGTTAATTATTATAAATGTTTGGAGAATAATATGAACCATTCACGAGTTATTATCTTGGCAGCCGGAGAAGGATCCCGGATGCGCTCCCAGAAGCCCAAGGTACTTCATCAGGTTTGTGGGGAGAATATTCTGGATTATGTGATAGCGGTCAGCAAGGCTTCAGGAATTTCAGAAATTGGCGTAATTATTGGGTTTCAAGCCGAACAGGTTAAAGCAAGCCTGTCACCAGAGATCGCCACCTATTTCCAGCAGGAACAATTGGGTACGGGACATGCAGTTATTCAGGCGCTGCCTTTTTTTGAAGAACTGCAGGGAAATCTGATTGTGCTGGTCGGCGATGCGCCACTGATTCAAGCAGAAACCCTGACCGGTCTGATTGCTGCCCATGAAAACGGTGGCTATGCCGCCACGGTGTTGACGGCAGAATTTGCAGAGCCCAGCGGCTATGGCCGGATGATCAAAAACAGCGCCGGGGAGCTGCTTAAAATTGTTGAAGAAAAAGATGCGACTCCGGTTGAAAAACAGATCAAAGAAATCAATTCCGGGATGTATTGTTTTGATGCCCAGAGTTTGATTCTGGCGCTTAAGGAACTAAAAACCGACAATATTCAGGGTGAGTATTATCTCACCGACGTTATTGAAATCCTGCGGAGAATGGGAAAAACCACCGGCACCTATGTGACCCCGGATCCTGAAGACATCCAGGCCATTAATTCCCGGGTACAGCTGGCTGAAGCCGAAGCAGTGATGCGAAAACGAATCAATAATAAACTGATGGAGACGGGCGTGACCTTTATCGATCCGGCCACCACCTATGTTGGCGCTCGGGTTATTGTTGATCAGGACACGGTGCTCTATCCCGGGGTCATACTGGAAGGTCAGACGAAAATTGGAAAAGATTGTGTCATTGGTGCAAATAGTCGGTTAGTTGACGCAAAAATTGGGAATAATGTTACTATTCAGAATTCCACAATACTGGATAGTAGCGTTGACGAGTACACCAGCGTTGGACCATATGCATATATTCGGCCGGGAAGCCAGATTGGTAAGCATTGCAAGGTTGGTGATTTTGTGGAAGTTAAGAATTCCACCATGGCAGATGGCGCCAAAGCCTCTCACCTGACCTATATTGGGGACGGGGATGTTGGTGAGAATGTCAACCTCGGCTGCGGGACGGTGTTTGTCAATTATGATGGCAAGAAAAAATACCGAACCGTTGTCGAAAAAGATGCCTTTGTTGGCTGTAACACGAATCTGATTGCCCCGGTTACGGTAAAAGAGGGGGCCTATATCGCCGCCGGATCGACCATCACTGACGATGTTCCGGAAGATAGTCTGGCGATTGCCAGAGCCCGACAGGTCAACAAGGTAGGCTATTTAAAAAAATAGCCGTTCACATCATTTATTATAATAGAAAAATTGAGAAAATTAAGAAGAGGTAAGAAACGCATGGATGGAAAGTATAGTGGAATTAAGATTATTGCTGGGAACTCAAATATTGCTTTGGCACAGGAAATTGCCGAATATTTAGAAGTTCAGCTGTGTAACGCTGAGGTGGTTTCCTTTAGTGACGGGGAAATCGGCGTTAATGTCTTTGAATCGGTTCGGGGGGCAGATGTTTTTGTAATTCAGTCGACTGGAACCCCAGTAAATGAAAATCTGATGGAATTACTGATTCTCATTGATTCCATGAAACGTGCTTCGGCCGGACGAATTAATGCTGTAATTCCTTATTATGGTTATGCCCGACAGGATCGGAAGGCTAAATCCCGGGATCCCATCACAGCTAAACTGGTGGCAAACCTGTTAACCACCGCTGGAGCCGACCGGGTTATCACCATGGATCTTCACTCCAACCAGATTCAGGGGTTCTTTGATATTCCCCTGGACCACTTGTCCGGTAGCGCTTTGATTACAGAGTATTACCGTGAAAAGAAACTGGAAAACATGGTTGTGGTTTCCCCGGATGTGGGCAGCGTCAAGCGTTCCAGAAAGCTGGCCAGAAGTTTGAATTGCCCGTTTGCGATCATCGACAAGGAACGTCCCCGTCCCAATGAAACCGCAGTTATGAATGTTATTGGGGATGTTAAAGGGAAAAACTGTATCATGATTGATGATATGATTGATACAGCGGGAACGATCACCTCCGGGGCTAATGCGCTGATTGATTTGGGCGCCAGTTCGGTCTTTGCGGCCTGCAGCCATGGGGTGTTTTCCGGTCCGGCGATTCAGCGGATTCAGGATTCGGCTATTGAAGAACTGGTTACCCTCAATACCCTGATTATTCCCAAGGAAAAACAGATCGACAAGATAAAGATTTTATCCACTGGAACTCTTTTTGGTCGGGCGATTGACTATGTCCATTTTGGTCGATCACTGAGTAAGCTTTTTGTGGGAAGATACGTTTAGGGTTTGCAATGCATCTGATTGTTGGATTGGGAAACATTGGCAAAGAGTACGATGGAACCCGGCATAATATCGGCTTTGAAACCCTTGATTATCTCAGTGATAAAAAAGGGATTGCCATCACCAAGAAAGAACAGCATGGCTTAACCGGGGTCTATCGTGAAGCAGGGCATAAAATTATGCTGGCCAAGCCGACTACCTACATGAATAACAGTGGACTTTGCGTGGCTGGGCTGATGAATTTTTATCAGATTCCGCTGGAGAATCTGCTGGTGATCTATGATGATATCGACCTGGCGATCGGGGATGTACGGATTCGCCAGCGGGGCAGCGCCGGAACCCATAACGGGATGCGATCGATTATCCAGCATCTGGGCAATCCCGATTTTCCCCGCATCCGGATTGGCATCGGCCGCCCCCGACTGGGCTCGGAGTTGGTGCACTATGTGTTGGGACGTTTTCCTAAAAGCGAATTTCCAGCCATGGAAAACGCCGTGTTGGAAGCGGCCAAAGGGGTGGATATTTTTGTCAAGCAGGGTGTTGATCTGGCGATGAACCAGATCAATGTGCGAAAAAAGACTGAAAGATCTAAAGAAGATAAGACTAAAGAATCCAATGTACCGGAAATATCAGAGTAAAAGACGATAAAAGAGCAGGACTTAGACGTGCGAAAAAGAATACAAAACAGGGGCCCGGGTTTAAAACCCGGGCTATCCGTGTTTTAAAATGAAAGAAGAGAGTATGGAATTACTTTATCAAAACCTGTTAAAGGGTGAAACGATCCAAACCATTTTGAATAACCTGACCCCGGGAGAAATCATTAATCTTTCTAATGTTAACAACAGCTTTAAAGAAGTGCTGACCGGGCTGATTGTAAGCCAGCAGTCAAGGCGAGTTCTTTATGTTACGGCAACCGATTATCAGGCCCAGAAGACAGCTGAGAATCTGGAGAGACTACTCGGGGATCAGGTGCTTTATTTCCCGGCCGAGCCAATTCATGATTATTTTGCTGATGTCCACAGTCAGGAAATTAATCATCAGCGTTTGCGGGTATTCGAAAAGTTATTATCTGATGACCATTTTGTGGTGGTGATGGGCGCAGAAACATTGTTAAAAAAACAAATGCCCCGAGAGAGATTTAAAGAGCTGAGTTTTTCCCTGGCAGTGGAGGACAGCTGGGATCCGGTTGAATTGACGAAGCGCCTCTATGAATTGGGGTATGAGTCAGTATCCCAGGTCGAGGCCCGGGGCCAGTTTGCTCGCCGGGGCGGGATCATTGATGTGTTCTCCACGACCGGTGGGGAAGCCTACCGGATTGATTTTTTTGGTGATACCATTGAATCGCTTAGAACCTTTGATCCCCAAACCCAGTTATCAACCGACTCGCGTAATCAGGTGACGATTTTTCCGGGGCGGGAAATTATTCTGGCGGATGATGAGCGCGTAAAAGCCCTCAAGCAGATTGTCAAAAACTATGGTGATATTCCCGGTTATCAGGCGCTGGTTGAACGGCTTAACGAAGATCCGGGAAGCCACGACGAAACGCTCTTTGCCTTTATCAAGTCTGAGGGAATGCTCACCGATTATCTGGGAGCTGCGCTGGTGATCTGGGATGAGCCGCCCCGCATTAAGGAAGCCCAGACCGTTTTTGTCAATAAATTGCACAGTGATTTTCAGACCCTGATGGACGAACAGTTGATGTTTTCGGAAGAAAAGAACAAATTTAATTCTTTTTCAAAAATTGAGAAAGTGCTGGAGATCCAGGCGCAGTTAAAGCTCCATTTATTTACGTCCCGGGGCAAAAAAGGAATAAGCCTGGATTTGGCGGTCAAAGAAAACGATGCGTTTTTAGGTCAAATGCCGCTATTTATTGAATTTGTTCAAAAAAAGCTCAAACAGGATGCGATCATTCATTTACGGGCCCAGGATGAAGCGGGTATCGAAAAGCTAAAAAAAATATTGACGGATGCGGATATTCATCGCTTTACCAATCAGGCCCTGCCGGGAGTTCAGCTGGTCACTGGCGAAATCAGTGGCGGGTTTGAATTGACAAATGAAAAGCTGATTTGTATCAATCAAAGTGAAATCATCAAAGAATCGACCCAGCGGAAAAAGCGCCGCCGTCAAAAGGGGCGTAAGATCGATTCCTTTACCCAATTGAATCAAGGGGACTTTGTGGTTCATGATACCCACGGCATCGGGGTCTACCGGGGGATTGAACAATTAAAAATCGATGAGACGACTAAAGATTTATTGGTCATTGAATATGCCAATGAAGCCAAATTTTACTGTCCGGTGGATCAGCTCGATGCCATCCAGGTTTATGTGGGAACCGGCGAGAAAAAGCCGAAGATCAACCAGTTGGGGACGAATGACTGGAGCAAGTCTAAATCCCGGGTCAAAGCGGCTGTTGAAGAAATGGCCGATGAGCTGATTGCATTATATGCCAAACGCCAGAATTTAAAGGGCTATGCCTTTGGTCCGGATTCCAGCTGGCAGCAGGAGTTTGAAGATTCATTTCCCCATGAGGAAACCAACGACCAGCTTCAGGCGGTGGATGAAATCAAGGAAGATATGGAATCTCCCCGACCGATGGATCGGCTGCTCTGCGGGGATGTCGGTTATGGTAAAACCGAGGTCGCTTTGCGGGCGATCTTTAAGGCGGTGATGGAGGGCAAGCAGGTAGCTTTTCTGGTGCCCACCACTATTTTAGCGCAGCAGCATTACCAGACGGCGCTGGAGCGCTTTAATAAATATCCAGTCAGCATTGGCCTGCTCAGCCGCTTCCGGTCAAAATCTGATCAGGATAAAACCTTAAAACAACTGGCTGCCGGTCAGGTGGATCTGATCATCGGTACACACCGGCTTTTATCAAAAGACGTGATCTTTAAAGATCTGGGCTTACTGGTTGTTGATGAGGAACAACGCTTTGGGGTTGGTCATAAGGAGCGGATCAAGCAACTCAAAGAAAATGTCGACGTCCTTACCCTCAGTGCCACCCCGATTCCCAGGACCCTGCACATGTCAATGATCGGGGTTCGGGATATGAGCGTTATCGACGAGCCCCCGGCGGGCCGTCGACCAGTTCTGACCTACGTAATGGAATACAACGAAGCCATTATCAAAGATGCGATTGAACGGGAACTGGCCAGGCGGGGTCAGGTCTATTTTGTTCACAACCGGATTCATGATATCTTTGAAGTGTCCAGAAAAATTCAAAAACTGGTTCCGGAAGCCCGAATTGTCGTGGCCCATGGTCGGATGACTGGTCAGGAACTGGAAGACATTATGGTTGATTTCTTAGAACAGGAATTTGATGTTCTGGTGACCACCACCATTATTGAATCGGGACTGGATATAAAAAATGCCAATACCCTGATTATTGACAATGGTGATTATATGGGGCTGTCCCAATTATATCAGCTCCGGGGACGGGTCGGGCGATCGGATGTTCAGGGTTATACCTATGTGACCCATCGGCCCAAGGTGCTCTCGGAAATTTCCCAGAAACGCTTAAAAGCCATCAAAGACTTTACCGCTTTTGGTTCGGGCTTTAAAATCGCCCTTCGGGATCTGGAAATCAGAGGCGCCGGCAATATTCTGGGAGCAGCCCAGTCCGGTAATCTGGCCACCATCGGTTATGAACTCTATTGTCGGATTTTGGATCAGGCCATCCACGAACGGTTGGGAAAAGAAATGGATTTCTCAGCCAGCGAGCTATTAATCAACCTCAATGTCAGCAGCTATATTCCTGAAAAATATATTGCGGATGAGGAATTAAAATATGATATCTACAAGAAGCTGTCATATGTCAAATCCCAGGCAGATTATGACGAACTGGAAGATGAACTGTTGGATCGCTTTGGGGAAATTCCGGATGGGGTTTATAACTTGATGTCACTGGCAATGATTAAACACCTGGGCCGAATGCTGGGAATGACTGAAATCCGGGAGCGCGGCAATTCAGTGTTATTCACCTTTGACAGTGCCAGAGAAATACCCATTCCTGATCCGGAACTGATGAAGGAACTGTTTAATCGCTATAATATTAAGTTTAATGCCGGTAAAGGCGATCAGATCCGTTGGCGGATCGTATTAAAACATGAGCGGGACCAGACCTATCTCAAAGCCCTGGGTGAATTTCTGGGCCAACTGGTTCCGGCGAAGAATTAAGGTAAAGTCCAGTTGTCGTGTGTTAAACTGGGCAAGGTCTTAATTATATGATATTAATAAAAGAAAAGGAGAACAACAAAAATGAAGAAATCTCGTATTCTGGCTTTGTTGCTGACTGGTGTTATCAGTGTCAGTCTTTTTGCCGGAGGTTGCAGTTTGGTTAAGGTAAATCCTGAACAGGATAAGAAGGTGGAGATCGCCGTTATTGATGGTACCCCCTTGTTAAAAGAAAATTTTAACAACTACATGGCATATTACCAGATGTATTTTGATGCCAGTGGTATGACATTCCCCACCGATAAAGAGCTGACCCAGTTGAAAAAAGATATCCTGGACGATTTGGTACGGGTTGAAACCCTCACCGCCAAAGCCAAAAAAGATGGGGTGACCGTCGATGAAACCGGGATCGCGGCCAATGCAACCAGTATGCTGGAATCACTAAAAACAACCCTGGGCGAAGAAAAATATGCCGCTGTTTTAGAAACGTATAACACGGATGCCGCTTCTTTCGAGGCATTTTTAAATAAATTCCTGTTGGATTACAGCTATGCCAACACCATGGAAACCAATTATAACAACACCTTAAAGGCGGACCCCAGTAAAGAGCTAAATACAGTTGTTGGAACCGTTGGTAAGGATGAAGTAAAAAAAGATGTTTATAATTATCGGTTGGCCAACGAGGAATTACTGACCTATTATCAGACGCAACAGGCCCTTAAAACTGATGATGAAACCATGAAAACAACCAATGAAACCATCTTTAACACCATTGCCGAACAAAAAGCGCTGGCTCAGTATGCCGAAGAAAAGAAACTGACAACGGATCAGACAAATATTGATAGCTATGTGACTACCCAGGAAGCGTTTATCAATTATCTGTTGCCAGGGGACGAAGCACTGCAACAGTTTCTCGATACAAAATTCTTGACCATTGCTCAATTTAAAGAATTTATGAAACAGGATGCCACCGCATCAGCCGTTTCTAAAGCAGTACAGGCAGATCTGGAAAGTACTGTAAAAGTGACGGATGGCGAAATCAAAAAATACTACGATGAAAACAAAGCTTCCTACGATACCAGCACCGTTTCCGCCAAACATATTTTAGCCAGCGAGCAAGCCTTGGCGGATCAGGTTTACGCTGAAGCCAAAAATGCTAAAACGGTCGAAGAATTTGATGCGATTATGGCTAAATACCAGACCACCGAGGGAATTCAGGAAGCTGCCGATCTGGGGGCGTTTACCAAGTCAACCATGGTATCTGAGTTCTCAGATGCCGCCTTTGGTATGGATGTCAATACCGTCAGCGAGCCAGTTAAAACCGACTATGGTTACCATGTCATTTATGTCTATGATAAAAAAGATGGAGAAACTCCGAGTCTGGAAGATAAAAAAGAAGAAATAACCGAAACATTAAAAAGCGAAAAAGTTACGGAAGAATTTGATAAGCTTAAAACCAAGTTGATGAACAAATTCAAAGTAAAAATTAACGATATTGTTACTCCGGCTGACGCTTATCTGGAAGAGTTAAAAACTGAATTAAATGTCAAAGTATATGAAAATAAAATCTAGTATCATCTAAGCATAACCCACAAAAAGCACTGAGTTTCAGTGCTTTTTGGTTGTGTATGAATAGTTGATAAGATATAATAAAAAACAATCTGCAAAACGCCATTGGGTGTTTGCAACACTGTAAAAAAGAGGTTTATCTATGTCTGAGCGAACATCAAATTACTTAAAGGGTGCCAGTATCCTGGTTGCGGCAGGGATCTTATCGCGGCTGCTGGGCCTCTTTTTTAAGATTCCCCTGTACCAGATGGTAGGTAGCTATGGAAATGGGATTTACGGAAATGTCACCAGTATCTATAACCTGCTGTTGATGGTTTCGACGGTGGGCTTTCCGGTGGCCATCTCTAAAATGGTGTCTGAGAGCATTGCTCAAAATGAATATGCCACCGCCCATCGGGTATTTAAGCTGTCGATCCTGATTCTGACAGTTTTGGGGACGTTATCGAGTTTATTTTTATTTTTTGGAGCGGAATGGATTATCGAAACGGCAAACTGGACGGCAGAAAGCTATCCGGCTTTAGTGGCCATTGCTCTGGCGCCTTTGTTTATCGCTTTTGTATCGGCCTTTCGAGGCTTTTTTCAGGGATTCCAGATCATGACTCCGACCGCTGTTTCCCAGATTCTTGAGCAGATTGTCCGGGTTTTTCTGGGTGTTTTGCTATGTTGGGTTTTTGTGGGTCAATTTGGCATTGGCCTTGGCGTCGGTGGAGCGGTTTTTGGGGCGACTGCCGGTGGTCTGGTGGCGGCTATTTTTTTAGCGTATCTGTACTACAATTTTGCAACAAAAAATAAACGGCTGCTTAAAACAAGAACCAAAAAACGGCAGCGTTCCAACCGGGCCCTGCTGAAACGGCTGGTGATCATCTCGATTCCGGTGACCTTGACATCGGCTCTGGTAGCGATGTTTTCGACGGTTGATTCGTTTATCTACGTATCCCGCTTGGCGGTTGCTGGTATTGATGAGGTTACCGCCACAATGATGTTTGGTGATTTTACCAATGCTGAAATATTGATTACCATTCCGCTGATTATTAGCGGTAATCTGGCAGTAGCAATGATCCCGGCGATTTCGGAATCCTTTGCGATGCGGGACCGCAAAGCCATGAATCAAAAAATTGTGTTGGCGATCCGGGTCATTCTGTTGGTCGCTTTTCCCTCCTGTATTGGTTTGTCGGTGCTATCCTACGGCATTTTTGATCTGCTTTTTCCGGGATCACCCTATGGGGGCTTTATTTTATGCACCTTTTCCTATGCAACGATTTTTATGATGCTTTCCAATACCTTTCAGAGCATCCTTCAATCCATCGACCGGTTTCGCATTCCGCTGATCAATCTGGGGGTGGCCATTATTATCCGCTTTATCACCGGCTGGATATTTTTGTCGATTCCCTTTTTCAATATTCAGGGGATTGTCATCAGCAGCATGATTACCTTTATTTATCTGACAGCGGCCAACTACGCCTCGGTTAAGCGTTACACCCATATCAAGGTGGATTTTATCCACACTGCCTTAAAACCATTGGTTGCTGCCATCGTGATGGGAATTGCCGTGTTTTTTGTCTACAAGGGAATTGCAGTCCTGCTGGGTGGATTTATGGGGATTATCATTGCGGTATCCATTGGTGTCTTTATTTACTCCTTTGTGCTGGTTTTAATCAAAGGTATAACGGCAGACGAAATCAGTGTATTGCCGGGAAGTCGCACCCTGCTTCGCTTTTTTCATTGGCTCGAGCGATTGGTGCCCGGTCGTAAAAAAAGGCGGATCAGACATCAATAACCGATCAAGAAAGGAAACAAACACATGCATCATATTGATATTGTTGGATTAGGCCCGGGTAGTCCCGGCCAGATCACCCTGGAAACATTAACGTTATTAAAAGACGCAAGTCCTAATTTTTTTAGAACAACGATCCATCCGGTGATGGATTTTATTCGGCAGGAAGCCATCACTTACCAAAGTTTTGACTGTTATTATGAGCAGGAAAACTCGTTTGAAGCGGTTTATGATCAAATCGTTGCGACTCTGATTGAGACTGCCAAGACAAATGAAAAATTGGTTTATGCAGTTCCCGGAAACCCGCTGTTTGGTGAAAAAACCGTTGAGAAATTGATCGTTGCAGCCAAAGCTGCTGGCATTAGTTATCGGATTTATCCCGGGGTGAGTTTTGTCGACGTGACGCTCAACAGTCTGGAGGCGGATCCGATCAATGGGCTAAAAATCATTGATGCCTTTGATTTATTCAAAAATCCTCCGGATCCTCGAATTGGCACCTTAGTGACCCAGGTGTACGATCGACATATGGCTTCGGAGCTCAAACTCCAATTAATGGAAATCTATGACCCGGAAAAAAGGGTAGTTTTGTTGATTAACTCCGGGATTCCCGGGGCTGAAAAATCAATGGAAGTTTACCTTTATGAACTTGATCGCATCGATGACATCAATCATTTGACCAGTCTGTTCATTCCCGCCGAAATTGCCGCTTATCAGGGATTTCAGGGCACCGTCGAGCTGATGAAAGCACTGCGGGCAAAGGAAGGCTGTTCATGGGATCGCAGCCAGACGCATGAAAGCTTGAGAAGCTATCTGCTGGAAGAGAGTTATGAGGTACTGGAAGCCATCGATAATCAGGACTGGGATAATCTGGCTGAAGAGTTGGGCGATGTTTTGTTTCAGATTGTCTTCCATGCTGAAATTGCCAGTGAGGCCGGTCGTTTTAACATCAACCAGGTGATTTCTGGAATCAATGAAAAAATGATCCGGCGCCATCCCCATGTTTTTATCGACAAGGCCAGCTTTAATCCGGATCAGGTCGAAACCAACTGGGATGCCATTAAACGGCTGGAAAAGGGCGAGTCGATAGCTGCGCAGGAAAATCCCGGACTGGCATCCGAAATGAAAAAAATTCCCAAAGCTCTGCCGGCTTTAATGGAGGCCTATAAGGTTCAGAAGAAGGCGGCTAAAGTCGGCTTCGATTGGCCGGAGCCAACGGCTGCCCTGGAAAAAATCGATGAGGAAACCCTTGAACTAAGAGCAGCAATGGCGGAAAATGATCCCCAAAAGGTTGCTGAAGAACTGGGAGATCTGCTTTTTTCAGTGGTTAATGTATCCCGATTACTCAAATTACAGCCCGAACTGGTATTAAGAAAGGCGACAGAAAAATTCATTGCGCGCTTTGGAAAAATGGAAGAAGTTGCCAGTCAAGAGAATAAATCACTAAATGACTATACTTTTGAGGAATTAGATGAGGCCTGGAATCGGTCAAAAGGGCTTTAATAGTGGAAAAAGCCGAAAAAAGCAAAAAAAACTTGTAATTTGCTGGTGAACACGCTTATAATATTACAATAGAATACTGGAAACTATCAGATGGAGGAAAAAATGAACAAATCAGAATTAATTGCCCAAATGGCAGAAAAGTCGGGTTTATCAAAAAAAGATTCAGAAAAAGCATTAGGTGCTTTTTTGGACACAGTGGTAGATACCTTGAAAAATGGAGACAAGGTGTCATTAGTAGGTTTTGGAACCTTTGAGGTTAGAGAACGTGCAGCACGTACAGGTCTTAACCCACGAACAAAAGAGCCCATCGAAATAGCAGCCTCTAAAGCCCCTGGCTTTAAAGCGGGTAAAGGCTTTAAGGATGAAGTAAATAAGTAAGCAAAGTTACAGAAGCCGGGGCGACGCTCTGGCTTTTTGTTTTATCAGTGGTTTTAGTTTTAAGCTTTTTGATTTAGAATAATGAGGACTACATGAGAATTGATAAATATTTAAAAAACGCCAGAATTATTAAACGTCGAACCGTGGGAAAAGACGCCTGTGACGGCGGGCGGATATCCATTAACGACAAGGTGGCTAAACCGGGTGACCAGGTGAAACCCGGAGATATTATTACCATCCGTTATGGTGACGGAGAACAAAAGGTGGAGGTTCTTTTATGCCTGGAACATGCTCCTAAAGATAAAGCAGGAGATATGTATCGGGAATTGTAGGGCAGGCCTGCCGGAAATGAAGAAGCGAAGATGAATGAAAAAACGAGAAACCTGATCAGACGTCGAATCATCATTGCCCTGGCAATTATCGGGACAATTTTGTTTACCGTCTACATCTATCTGGCCAATGCCATAAAAATCTATGAGTTGGATCAGCAAAAGATCCAAATTAGCCAAGAAATCGAAAATGAAAAAATAAGAAGTAATCAATTAGATGAACAGGTTAAACAGATGGGCAGCAAGAATTATGTGGAGAATTTTGCACGGCGATATCTAGGTTTATATTATCCGGATGAAACCATCGTCATTGTGGAAACCCAGAAAGATGCTGCAGAAAGCGATGGGCAAACAGTTGAACAATAAATGCAACAGTAATTTAGATGGTAGTGAACTTGATTTGATTGAACGAAAAGAAAAAAAACGCCATCTGGCGGTGATTGATATAGGTACTAATTCCACCCGAATGCTGATTTTTCGAAATGACCAGGGAAAACTGGTGCGGGTCAACAAATCGGTTCGTTATACCCGGATGGGCCAGGGAGTCAATCAAACCGGACGGCTTCATCCCGATGCCGAAAAAAGAAATATGGAAGCCCTGGAAGAGTACAAAAATATCGCCGCCGATTATGGGGTGGAAGCGTTTTATTTGTTTGGTACCAGTGCCATGCGGGACGCCGATAATACAGCGGCTTATCTTGAGGCAGTTAAAGAAAAACTGGGATTCGAAATTGAGGTGATTTCTGGTGAAGCTGAAGCAGAGCTTGGTTTTGTTGGGGTGTCTCAGTGCTTTGAAGAAAAAATTCTGATTTTTGACATTGGTGGCGGTAGTACCGAATTTATTTATGGCGAAGATAATGAAATAAAAAGAATGATGAGTATTAATCTGGGCTGTGTTCGCTGTACCGAAGAATTTATTTTTTCTGATCCACCAACCTTTCAGGAATTGGAGCGGATGAATGAGAAAATTTATGCCGAGTTTGAAAAAAAGACACATGGATTTTTGCCGACCAAACCCTACAAACTCATTGGTATTGGTGGAACGGCCACCAGTTTATCAACGATCAAACAGGAACTGAAGACCTATTGCAGTGAAATGGTTCATCAGAGTACCATTACTAAAGACGAGCTGGAACGTATGATTGACAGTTTAGCCAGTAAAACCATCAAGGAACGACAAAATATGGTGGGGCTGGAAGCCAAACGGGCTGATATTATTTTAGCCGGGGCTTTTTTACTTTTGAATATTTTTAAAATCACCGGGGAAACTGTTTTTACCGTCTGTGATTATGATAACCTCGAAGGCGCAGCATACCGCCATTTTGTCATGGAAAATAAATAGAAATATTTTTTTCAAAAAAGCTTGACATTATCTATGGATGGGCGTATAATAACACTTGTCCCTTGAGCAAGGGGACGGACGAAAAAGTGCCGGGGTGGCGGAACTGGCAGACGCACAGGACTTAAAATCCTGCGGTCCTTTCGACCGTACCGGTTCGATTCCGGTCCTCGGCACCACTTTTTAAAATGGTCACTTGATAAACTTGCTCAATTACTCACATCGCGGGATGGAGCAGCTTGGTAGCTCGTCGGGCTCATAACCCGGAGGTCGTAGGTTCAAATCCTGCTCCCGCAACCAAATATACAAATCCTTTTTTTCATGGCGGCGTAGCTCAGTTGGCTAGAGCATACGGTTCATACCCGTAGTGTCAGCGGTTCGACTCCGTTCGCCGCTACCATAAAAAAAATAAATCAGTGGCCCCTTGGTCAAGCGGTTAAGACACCGCCCTTTCACGGCGGTAACAGGGGTTCGAGTCCCCTAGGGGTCACCAATTAATTTGTATCATCACAACCGAATAGTTTCCAGATTATTTCGTGGTCGCATAGCTCAGCTGGGAGAGCACCTGCCTTACAAGCAGGGGGTCACAGGTTCGAGCCCTGTTGCGACCACCATTTTTTTTATCTATTTTTGTTAAAAAATTAGAATCGAGAATTTTATTGAAGTGGTGAAACCATGGAGAAAAAAGTAATTCAATACATTGAAGAACAGGGAATTTTAGAGGCTGGCGATCATGTTCTCATCGGCGTATCCGGTGGAGCAGATTCGCTGGCTTTATTGTATTTTTTGGACAAATATGCCAACCAATTTGAAATAACCCTCGGTGTGGCTCATCTTCACCATGGTCTTCGGGGAGCTGCCGCTGATGCCGACGAAGAGTTTGTAAAAGAATTTTGTCGAGCGCGGAACATCCCCTTCTTTTCGCGACAACGAAATATCTGGCAAATATCACGAATCGAGAAAATATCAGTAGAAGAAGCGGGCCGGAAAGAACGTTACGACTTTTTTAGTGTCATCGCAGAAGCCCATGGTTATAATCGGATCGCGATGGGCCATCATATCAATGATCAGGCAGAAACGATGCTGATGCGACTCATTCGGGGTACCGGGGTCAAGGGTGTTTCGGGAATAAAGTCCAGTCGGGATAATTTATATATCCGGCCTTTTCTGTGTCTTGAGAAAAAAGAAATTCTGGCGTATTGTAAAATTCATGAGCTGGCTTTTCGAACCGATGCCACCAATTTTCAGCGAGACTATACCCGCAATAAAATCCGTTTGGATATTATGCCGATGGTTTTAGAAATCAATCCCCGGGCGGAAGTCCATTTTAATGAATTTACAAAAATTGCCTATGAATATGAAGCGTTTTTTGAGAAATATGTGGATCTGATTGAAGATCGGATTCTGGCTTCTGAAATAAACCGGGTAGTTATTAATCGTGACGTGTGGTTGGGTGAGGAACCGGTGGTTCAGAAAGAAATTTTACGGCGGGCTATTTTTAAATTTAAGGGTAGTTTAAAGGAAATTGAGTACAATCATATCACTGCATTTTATAGTTTATTAAAGAGCGACAAAACGATCTGGGAAATCCACTTCCCGCATGACATTCAAGTTAGCCGCCGTTATGATCGGGTTATGGTATCAAAAAAAGAAAAGCAGACAGATGTTATTATAACACCCAAACCGATTCTGGAAAACAAAACCTACCTATTTGCTAAAGAGCATCTGATCGTCGAAACGAAACGGGTTACTCCGGCTGAATTTAAAAATAAAAGGTGTTTTTTTTCGAAAGAAGTGGAAAATCATTGTGAAAAATATTTTGATTATGATAAAATAAAAGGCATATTGGTTTTGCGTAGCCGTCAGTCAGGAGACTATTTTTATCCTCCAGGCCTACTGGGGAAAAAATCCATTAAGAAGTATTTTATTGACAAAAAAATCGATCGCAATCACAGAAATGAGATTCCGCTATTGGCGGTGGATAACGAGGTCTTATGGATTTTGGGCTATGCCATCAATCAACGATTTTTGGCCAATGATGATACAAAAAAAATAATTAGGGTAACATACCTTATGTTAGGAGAAAAATGTGATAGCCGATATTCAGGAAATTTTGGTTGATGAAAAGGCATTGGAAAAGCGTGTCGCAGAACTTGGAGAAAAGATTACCGCAGATTACCGGGGAAAGTATCCCATCTTGATTGGTATTTTGAAAGGATCATCGGTTTTTATGGCCGATTTGATTAGAAAAATTCCGATTCCATTGGAGATTGATTTCTTAAAAGCCTCCAGCTATGGCGCCGAAGCCCGGAGCTCTGGAGTTGTTCAACTGGAAGCGGATCTATCGATGGATGTCAAAGGCCGGAGTATTTTGCTGGTTGAAGATATCGTTGATACCGGAAATACCCTGAAATATTTATTGAATCGCTTTGAAAGTCTGGGGGCCGCGGATGTGAAGGTCTGTTCGCTACTGGATAAGCCTGAGCGTCGGGAACAGCGGGTTATAGCGGATTATATCGGCTTTGAAATACCCAACGAATTCGTAGTTGGATACGGATTGGATTATGCTCAAAAGTACCGGAATCTTCCCTTTATTGGGATTTTAAAACGAGAAGTATATGAATAAGCATAGTGGAAAAAAGAAGAATTTGAACATGAGAGGAGTGATGTTTTTTGAATAAATACCTTAAGATGATTGGGTTTTATTTAGTAATTCTATTGATCATTATTGTCGCTGTAACCTTTTTAAACCCCATGAAAGAAGAGGTTAAAACGATTGTTTATAGTGAGCTGCTTACCCAATTGGAGAATAATCAGGTAGCAGAACTGGAAATAAACAACTCAAATGTCACCGGCGTTCTACGAAGTGGCGAAGAATTTGAGGCAGTGGTACCGCAATATGTAATAGACGAACAGGTAACACCGTATATTTTGAAAAACGATGTGAAAGTAACCATTACCAAGCAGCAGGATTCCTGGTGGATTTCCTTAATTCCATCAGTGGTGTTGATTGTTTTAATGGTGGTGTTTTTTCTTGTCTTCAGCCAACAGGCTGGTGGTGGCGGCGGGAAGGTAATGTCCTTTGGAAAAAGTCGGGCAAAACTTCACGTTGAAGGGGAAACCAAGGTGACCTTTAAAAACGTCGCTGGTGCCGATGAGGAAAAAGAAGAGTTGGAAGAAGTTGTTGATTTCTTGAAAGCTCCGGATCGCTACCGGAAATTGGGCGCCCGGATTCCCAAAGGGATTTTATTAGTTGGACCTCCGGGTACTGGGAAAACCCTTCTGGCCAGAGCGGTGGCCGGTGAAGCGGCAGTGCCGTTTTTCACCATCAGTGGTTCGGATTTTGTCGAGATGTTTGTTGGGGTCGGAGCGTCCCGAGTTCGGGATCTTTTTGAAAATGCCAAGAAAAACGCCCCCTGTATCATTTTTATTGATGAAATTGATGCGGTTGGTCGACATCGTGGCGCTGGTCTGGGTGGCGGACATGACGAACGGGAGCAAACCCTGAATCAGTTACTGGTTGAAATGGATGGTTTTGGTATCAACGAAGGCATTATCATTATTGCCGCTACAAACCGTCCGGATATTCTTGACCCAGCCTTACTGAGACCAGGGCGTTTTGACCGCCAGGTAACGGTTGGTGTACCGGATGTAAAAGGTCGGGAAGAAATTCTCAATGTCCATAAAAAAGATAAACCCCTGGCACCTGAGGTCGATCTGGCTACCATTGCCAAAGGGACACCGGGCTTCACCGGGGCAGATCTGGAAAACCTGATGAATGAAGCTGCCCTTCTGACGGCCAGACATAGTGGTAAATTGATTACTATGGTCGAGTTGGAAGAAGCCATCAAACGGGTGATTGCCGGTCCTGAAAAGAAAAGCAAAGTGATCAACGAGGATGATTTACATATCACGGCTTATCATGAAGCCGGACATGCGATTGTCATGCATCTTTTACCCAATTGTGACTCGGTTCATGAGATTTCGATTATTCCCCGGGGTATGGCAGCTGGTTATACCTTGTCACTGCCGGATGATGATCGACAGCATATGAGTAAAAGTAAGTTGCTGGAAAATATCTGCGGTCTGCTGGGTGGACGGGCGGCTGAAAAAATCGCTCTGGATGATATTTGTACTGGTGCCAGCAATGATATTGAACGAGCGACCAAGATTGCCAGAAGCATGGTAACAGAATGGGGAATGAGTGAGCATCTGGGGCCAATGACTTTTGGACATTCTGACAGCGGTGAAGTCTTTCTGGGTCGGGATCTGGGACGTTCCCGCAATTACAGCGAGGAAGTTGCGGCGGTCATTGATAAGGAAATCCGTACGATTGTGGAAAACGCTTTTGAACGGGCCTGCTCGATTCTGGAAACACATCAGGAAAAGCTCGAAGAGATTGCCACTCGCCTGCTGAGAGATAAAACCGTCACTGGTGAAGAATTCAAAGCGCTGTTTGAAGAACAGCCGGAATCAGAAAAAATGGTAGAAGTTGAGATAGAAGCTGAAATTGAATAATTAACACGTAAAAAAGCCGTTAATATAACGGCTTTTTTTAAGATAAGATGTTAAAATACAACTATGTAATCAGTTGAATTTGACAAAAAGACATGGAGGATGAAATGGAAGAACTGAAAGTTGGAACCAGTTTTGAAAAGAAATTTTTTGTAAATAAAGAAGATACGGCCCTGGCCTTAGGCAGCGGCGGTGAAGTGGTGCTGGCTACGCCCCGATTGGTGGCCTGGATGGAAAATACGGCCTTTGAAGGGGTGGAAGCAAGTCAGCCCGATAACAGCACCACCGTGGGAACCCTCATCGAATTAAAACATCTGGCAGCTTCACCAGTGGGAGTCGAAATTCGGATTAAGGCGACGCTGGTATCCATCGAAAAAAGAGCCTTGAATTTTGATATCGATGCATGGGATAGCGTGGAAAAAATTGGCGAAGCGATTCATCAGCGTTTTATTGTCGATAAAGCCCGCTTTAACGAGAAGGTTGCAAAAAAACTGGAAACCAATCTTTAGGAGGAAACATGATTTTAGGTATTGATGTCGGAAATACAAATACAGAACTGGCGGTTCTGATCGGCGATGAAATCCCCTATTCCTGGCGCTTTGTCACCAAAACACCGCGAACCTCGGATGAGTATGGAGTGCTGATCAAATCCTTCTTCAGAAATTCAGAAATATCGGTGGACAAAATTAGCAGTGTCATTATTGCGTCAGTAGTGCCAAACATCATGTACTCACTGATCAATGGCATAAAAAAATATATCGGGGTGGAACCGATGGTGGTGGGGCCGGGTATCAAAACCGGAATGCCCATTAATACCTCGGATCCATCGGAAGTTGGTGCTGACCGGATCGTCGATGCGGTAGCTGCTTACAGCATTTATGGCGGACCATTAATCGTCACCGACTTTGGAACGGCCACTACCTTTGATTATGTCACCAGGGAAGGGGCTTTTGCAGCAGCAGTAACCACCCCAGGGATTCAGATTTCCATTGATGCATTGTGGAAAAATGCCGCCAAGTTGCCCAATATTGAAATTAAAAAACCGTCATCAATATTGGCCCGTGATACGGTAACCAGTATGCAGGCGGGTTTGGTCTATGGTTATATTGGTCAGGTGGAGTATATCATCGAACAGATCAAAAAAGAGACTGGGGTCATGGATATGAAAGTCGTGGCAACCGGCGGGTATGGCCGTTTGTTTTACCAGGAAACAAAATCCATTAATGTTTATGATCCGCAATTGTCCCTTAAAGGGCTGAAGATTATCCATGACAAGAATTTCCGGTAAACAGGATTAATGATGAAAACAAAATCTGCATGCGAAAAAAAAAATAGCGTTCTAAAAATTGGGGATGTTTCAATTGAAACCCCTCTTTTTTTGGGGCCGATGGCTGGCTACACCAACCTGCCGTTTCGACTGATGGCCAAAGAGTTTGGGGCTGGAGTGGTATTTTCAGAAATGATCAGTGGCAAGGGTCTATACTATAAGGATCACAAGACGGCTGATTTAATGCTGACCTGTGAGCAGGAAGCACCGGCGGGGATCCAACTGTTTGGCTCCGACCCGGATATTCTGGCACAGGTTGTCAGGGATTATATTAATGCCACCGATTATGCCTTTTTGGATTTTAACGCCGGTTGCCCAGCTCCCAAGATAACTAAAAATGGCGAAGGCTCAGCCCTGTTAAAAACACCGGAGTTGTTTTTTGCGGTGGTAAGCGCATTGGCAGAGGCCTCCCAAAAGCCTCTGATTGTCAAAACCCGCATTGGCTGGGATGATCAGAGCATCAACATCCGGGCCATTGCCGAGGGGGTGGAAGAAGCTGGGGCGGCGGCCCTAACGATTCATGGCCGCACCCGGGAAGCCTATTACTCCGGCTTGGCCAATTGGGATATTATTGCTGAGGTCAAGAAAAACGCCGGGATTCCGATCATCTTAAACGGCGATATTAACAGTGGTATAGCGGCCCAAAAGGCCATTGAATTAACCGGGGTCGATGGGCTGATGGTTGGTCGGGCAGCCATTGGTAACCCCTTTGTTTTTCGGGAAATTAAGCACTATTTAGATACTGGCGAAGTGCTCGCCAAACCGACGCCTGAAGAACGGGTCCAGGTCGCCATTAAACACATCGATTTGTTGGGGCTGCTAAAAAACGAGGAGGCTGGACTCCGGGAAATGCGTAAACATCTGGCGGCCTATACCAAAGGTCTTCCCCATGCCACGGTGATTCGCAACGAGCTCTTTCATGCTCCGGATAAAGCAGCGGTGATCCAATTGCTAACTTGCGCACTGAAATAATAAAAAGAGTGACCTCATAAAAAAAGTAGGGGTGATCCGAGATCGCCCCTACTTTTTAATTAATGTTGTGAAAATTTTAAGCTTAGTTTGATAGTAAATTTTTCCGGATCAGGGTGCGGGCTTCACCAATCATATAAAGGGAACCCACAAATACATTGACCTCGTTTGTTCGGGTCAGGTTAATGCTGTTAACGGCGTCATCCATATTGTCGTAGAAATCGACGCTTTTTCCATAGCTAGTGCTGATTAATGCGGCCATTTTATCGGCTGGCATGGCCCGGTCACTCTTAGGCGTCAGGGTGTGAATGGTGCTGGCGATGGGCACCAGATAAGATAAGGATTCTTCAATGTCCTTATCTTCCAGCATTCCGAAAAACAGGTTGATCGTACGGTTGGGAAAATATTGCTTCATATTATTGACAAAGGCCTGGATCCCATTACTGTTGTGGGCACCATCGATGAGGATCACCGGATTTTCCCGAAAGATCTCAAAACGCCCCGGAAAAACAACGTTAGCCAGCGCTTTTTTAATCTGACTGGAGTTGATTGAATAGCCTTTGCGAATCAGTAGGGCAATGATTTCCAGCGCTGTCAGGCAGTTCAGAGATTGATGATCGCCCAGTAGTTTTAATTCAAATCCGTCAAGATAGAGATGATCGCCCAGGTATTTCAGGGTCTGATTGTGGGTGGTATGGCTTAGAATTGAAATGTCATCGGGGTTAACCAAAACCGTATTGGCATTTTTGGACTCCGCAAAGTCAAGAATGACTTTTAAGGCTTCGGGATCCTGAGGATAGACAACGACATCAGAGCCTTCTTTGATAATGGCGGCTTTTTCATAGGCAATTTCAGCCAGGGTGTTTCCCAGGTAGTCGGTGTGATCATTGCTGATCCCCATGATCACTACCGCCAATGGATCTTTGATGATGTTGGTGGCATCAAGCCGTCCGCCCATTCCAACTTCAAGCACAACAAAGTCCACCTGTTTTTCATAAAAGTATTGAAGACCAACGGCGGTCACCATTTCAAATTCGGTCGGGTGGGGTTCGCCTTGCTCCAGTAGCACTTCGATCCGTTCCTTGACAAAGGTAGTGGCGGCGACCAGACTGTCATCATCAATCGGTTCATTGTTTAACTGGATCCGTTCATTAAAGGCTTCCAGAAAGGGAGAGGTAAACAGACCGGTGTTGTATCCGGCGGTTTTTAAGACGGTGGCGATCATGGTGGAAGTGGATCCTTTGCCGTTGGTACCGGCAATGTGAATAAATTTAAGCTTATCCTGGGGGTTGTCCATGGCATTCAGTAGGAGTCTCATGCTGTCCAGCCCTAACCGGGTGCCAAACTTATGGGTTGCTTCAATGTAGCTGATGGCTTCGGTAACGTTCATGTTAAATTAGGCCTCCTGAATTGGACAACAATTGACACATTTTTCGGTAACCATGAATTGGACGCTTTTATCATGCTCTTCCATGGGGATTTTGTCAAAAATAAAGTCTTCACGAATCAGTGCAACAGTGATACAATCGTCACTGACAGTTTCCAGAAAACGGTCATAATAGCCGCCGCCAAAGCCCATCCGGTGGCCGGAGGGTGAGAAGGCACAGCCGGGAACCATAACCAGATCGATTTTTTTAGGATCGACAATTCGCATACATTCGGCACGAACTTCGAGGATTCCATAGTGGCCCTCTTCCAGATCTTCGGGAAAATTAATCAACTCTGACAGGGTAACGGTATGATCTTCGATGTTACAGATGGGAACCACGATGTGTTTACCATCGGCCAGGGCTTTTTTGATAAAATCATGGGTATAGATTTCAGTGCCAAAGCTGACATAGGCCATAATCCAATCGGCGTTTTTATAAAGATCACTATCCAGGAATTGTTCGATAATTTTTGCATCGGTATCGGCACAATAAATTTCTTTACGGCGTGCCAGAACTTCTTTTCGGAACATACTTTTATCCATTTTCTTCTCCTAATATTAAGATTAATTGACGATGATATTATAACATAAAGTCGGTTGCCGACAAAAAATTATCGAGGGGAAATTTTATCTGTATTTTTTCTTGAAAAACAGGGATTCTTGGTTATACTGGAAATAGTGCAGAAAAATAGTCCATAAATAATACGCTTGAAAGCGTAAACAGAAAAAAGGTGTAAAAAATAAATGAAGCGATTATTAATTGCCTGCGAAACCATCAAGGATGAGGTTGAACTGGCATTGAAAAAAAACGGTGTAGAATTGGATACCGTCTGGATGTCCAATATGCTCCATGACTCTCCGGAACGATTGAAAAACGCCCTTCAGGAAGAAATAGACAAAGCAAAAGATGATTACGATCAACTCTTGTTTGCCTATGGCAATTGCGGCAATGGATTGTTGGGCTTAAAAAGTAACACGGCCACTTTGATTATTCCCCGTTATGGGGATTGCATTGATATCCTGCTTTCAGAAAAAGAAGAGCTGGAGCGGATTCGAACATCGACCTATTTCCTGACTGAGGGCTGGTTGCGGGGGGGAAAGTCCCTTGATAAAGAATTTGCGCATAACCGGGAAAAGTACGGCGAAAGTCGGGCCAGGAAAGTCATGGATATTATGTTTCGGAACTATAAAAACCTGATGTTGATTGATACTGGCGCCTACTCAGTCGATAATTCGCTGCCCCGGGTGAATGATATTGGGGAACTCATCGGACTGGAAGTGGTGGTCGATCAGGGGAGCATTTCACCGCTTGAAAAATTGGTAACCGGCCAGTGGCAGGAGGGTTTTTGTATTATTCCACCTGGTCAAATGACCACCCACGATGACTTTGATGAGGTAACAGTTCGAAATAGGTAGGATAATAGTATTTTGGTTGGATAAACACCTGTTTTGATCTTTGCATGATTGAAATAGGTGTTTTTGTGATGTGAGACCTGATTTCACAAAATTTTAAAAGTATGGTATAGTGATAAAAGCGAATGATTGAGTAACAGAAAGGACAAAATATGAATCAGTTTAGAGAACCGATGAATGCATTAACCCATTTAATTGGTGCAATATTATCCATCTTTGGCATTATTGCGATGTTGATTTTAATTGTTGCAAAGGATAATCTGACCCCATTGACACTCATTTCGGTACTGGCTTTTGGAGTGGGACTGATCTGCCTATATGGCACCAGCTTTAGATACCATGCATCATATGGCAGTAAGGAAGAAATTCTGCATCTGAAAAAATTGGATCATGCAATGATCTTTATTCTGATTGCCGGAACCTATACCCCATTTTGTCTGCTTTGCTTAACGGGAACCATGCGGGTAGCGATGATGGTGGCAATCTGGGGGGTGGCTCTAGTCGGGATTATTCTTAAAGTGGCCTGGATCAATATGCCCCGGTGGCTGGGCACCGGTCTCTATATTTTTCTGGGGTGGTTTGCGCTATTTGTGTTAGGGCCGCTGTATCAGGCTTTGCCTCGGCCGGGTTTTGTGCTGCTGGTTGGCGGTGGGGTCATGTATACCATCGGCGGGGTGATTTACGCCGTCAAAAAGCCAAACTTCGGCAAAAACTTCGGCTTTCACGAATTATTTCACATTTTTGTAATATTGGGTTCGCTGTGTCATTTTATTTGTGTTTTTTTCTTTATTCTTTAAGAAAAAAATGGTATCATAAAAAAGTTGATAGTTAAAACAAAATTATTATTGTATTTTATAAAAAAACTGTTAAACTAGTAGTATTGTTAATTGCATCACTGCAAAAAAAAAACTCATTTTTTGCAGTGATTTTTTTGTTGAAATAATACGAAAATGTAAAAGAAAAAGGAGTCGGTAAATTAATGCAAACAAAGTATATTTTTGTCACTGGTGGTGTAGTATCTTCTTTAGGAAAGGGCATTACGAGTGCTTCATTGGGACGGCTACTTAAGTCCAGAGGACTTAAAGTGTCGATTCAGAAATTTGATCCTTATTTAAATTTTGATCCCGGAACGATGAGTCCTTATCAGCATGGGGAAGTTTTTGTGACTGATGATGGCGCCGAAACCGATTTGGATCTGGGTCACTACGAGCGATTCACCGACGAAAACCTGTCCAAGTACAGCAATGTCACCACCGGAAAAGTATATTGGAATGTTATCTCAAAAGAACGTCGCGGCGATTACCTGGGCGGAACGGTTCAGGTTATTCCTCACATTACCGATGAAATAAAAGATGGTATCCTGCGGGTCACGGAGTATAGTCATCCCGATGTCGTCATCACTGAAATCGGCGGCACCGTGGGGGATATTGAAAGCCTGCCTTATCTGGAAGCGATCAGACAATTCAAGGGCGATCTGGGGGCTGAAAATGTTTTGTACATCCATGTAACCCTGCTGCCTTTTTTGGGAAAGGCTGGTGAACTGAAAACAAAACCGACCCAGCATTCGGTAAAAGAACTGCGTAGTATCGGGATTCAGCCGGATATTATTGTGCTCCGTTCTGAAAAAGAGGTCGAAGAAGGCCTTAAGGGGAAAATTTCACTGTTCTGTAATGTCGATAAAAAAGCGGTGGTAGTTAATATGGATGCCGCTGAACTTTATGAAGTGCCCTTAATGCTTGAAAAAGAAGGCCTGGCCGAATTGGTTTGTGAAAAACTCCATATCGAGTGTAAAGAACCGGATTTGACCGAATGGAAAGATCTGGTAAAAAAGGCTAAAAGTCTGGAAAACAAGGTAACCATCGGCTTAGTCGGAAAATATGTGGAACTTCACGATGCCTATCTATCGGTGGCTGAGGCCCTGCGTCATGGTGGGATCGGCAATAATTCCGAAGTAGTCATCAAGTGGATTCACTCCGAAGACATCAATGAAGAGAATGTTGACCGGGTACTCAAAGATCTGGACGGCATCATTGTTCCGGGCGGCTTTGGTCACCGCGGGGTGGAAGGCAAGATCCACGCCATTCAGTATGCCCGGGAAAATAAGGTGCCTTTTTTAGGGCTATGTTTGGGTCTGCAGTTAGCTGTCATTGAGTTTGCCCGTAATGTAGCCGGACTTACCGGAGCTCACAGCATTGAACTGGATCCGGAAACGCCTTATCCGGTGATTAACCTGATGGAAGAGCAGAAAAAAATTATTGATATGGGCGGCACCATGCGGTTGGGATTATACCCCTGCGAATTGTTGGAAGGCTCCAAAGCCATGGAAGCTTATGGCGAGAAAAATATCAGCGAACGACATCGTCATCGCTACGAAGTGAATGATGATTTCATTCCCCAATTAGAAGAAAAAGGGCTGGTTTTCTCAGGGATGTCACCTGACCGGGTGCTTGTTGAGATGATTGAAATCAAGGATCATCCCTGGTTTGTGGCCACTCAGGCGCATCCGGAGTTTAAATCCCGACCAAACAAACCGCATCCCCTGTTTCAGAGTTTCGTCAAAGCTGCTTTAGCCACAAAAAAATAGTGGATAAAAAAATCAAGATCCCAGATCTTGATTTTTTTTATGGGTGAAGACACAAGATATATTAACAGAAAAACTGTGGATAACTTACAAAATGTGGATAGGATTCGGATAAAGCTGTGGAGAACATTGGTTTTACCTGTGGACAATGTGGATAACCTTGTTGACTATTGGGAGAACCCCCCAATAGCGCCAATGTAATGGGAAAACAATGAACAGGTCAATTGTTAATAAAAAATAGTTGATTAGACACAGGCTGTGGAAAATAAAATATGATTGTTTTGGAGCTGAAATGGGGATATAATGAAGGTCATTCAAACAGTTACGTTGAAAATTAAAAAGATACAAGGTGAATTAAATGCATAAATATGGTTTTTTTAGAACAGCCTGCGCTGTTCCCAAACTTAAATTGGCAGACTGCCAATATAACCTCAGGCAAATGATTAGTCTGGCAGAAAAGGCCTGGGATCAGGGCGTGGAAGTGCTGTTGTTTCCGGAGTTAGGGATTACCGGCTATACCTGCGGTGATCTGTTTTTTCAGCGGGAGCTACAGAAAAACGCCGTCAAGGCTCTGGACAGCCTGTGCCAATGGTCAGACGGAAAAAAAATGCTGCTGGTGGTGGGTCTGCCCCTGGCCATTAATGGCAGTTTGTACAATTGTTCAGCGCTGCTAAACGATGGTAAAATTCTGGGGATTGTGCCCAAAACCTATATTCCCAATCATCAGGAGTTTTATGAAAAACGTTGGTTTGCTTCGGCAAAATCATTGAATCAGACAGAAATTCCAATCGGTTCCCAAGCGGTTCCGATTGGGACGGATTTGCTGTTTAAGCATGTTCATCGGGAAGAATTTGTGGTGGCCGTCGAAATTTGTGAAGACCTATGGGTGCCGATCTCACCGGGCAGCTTTCACGCTCTGGCTGGTGCCACGGTGATTCTTAATCCCTCTGCCAGCAATGAGGTGGTGGGCAAAAGTGATTATCGCAGGGAACTGATCCGCTCCCAATCCGGACGCTGCAATGCAGCTTATCTCTATGCCTCAGCAGGGTTTGGGGAATCCACCAGTGATCTGGTTTTCGGTGGTAATGCGATGATCTGTGAACGGGGGATACTACTTAAAGAACTGCCCAAATTTAACCTGGGTAATGAATTGCTGATTTGCGATATTGATGTGGAATCACTAAATCATGACCGCCAAATGCAGCATGGCTTTGGCGATTCGGTGGATCTGCTTAATAACCGTTTTTACCGAACCATTACCTTTGAAACTTCGGGCACCAATGATTTTGATCGGGAGGTCAACCCGCAGCCCTTTGTTCCGGCAGATCCCAACCGTCGCAGTGAACGATGTGAAGAAATCTTTAATATTCAAACCATTGGTTTGGCGACCCGCCTGGCTCATATCGGTAACGCCCCGATGGTGGTGGGGATCTCCGGGGGACTGGACTCCACCATGGCGCTGCTGGTCTGTGTCTCTGTTTGTGACCGCTTTGGTATTCCCCGGGAAAAAATTCATGCCGTCACCATGCCGGGCTTTGGCACCACTGACCGCACCTACGACAATGCCGTAGCCCTGATTAAGGGTCTCGGTGCCAGTTTCCATGAAATTTCGATTGTGGCGGCCTGTACCGCTCACTTTAAGGATATCGGCCACCCCATTGATCTTCACAACGTCACCTACGAAAATTCCCAGGCTCGGGAACGCACCCAGATTCTGATGGATCTTTCCAATAAACTGGGGGGAATTGTTATTGGGACCGGGGATCTTTCGGAACTGGCACTGGGTTGGGCCACCTATAATGGCGACCATATGTCGATGTACAGTGTCAATGCCAGTGTGCCAAAAACCCTGATCCGCTACCTGGTGGAGTGGGTGGCCGACCATTCGCCCGAAGCAGACATTCGCAAAATTCTTTATGATGTTCTGGCGACCCCGGTTTCTCCGGAACTGCTGCCGCCTGATGCTGATGGAAAAATTGCCCAGAAAACTGAAGAAACCGTGGGACCATACGAACTTCACGATTTCTTCATGTATCAAATGGTTCGTCATGGTTTTTCACCGGAAAAAGTCTATTTTCTGGCCTGCAAGGCCTTTGACGGCGTCTATCAAAAGGCAGTCATTTTTAAATGGCTGAAAAACTTTTATCACCGTTTCTTTGGCCAGCAGTTTAAACGAAACTGTCTCCCCGATGGACCCAAGGTCGGGTCGGTCTCCTTTTCGCCCCGGGGTGACTGGCGGATGCCCTCGGATGCTCATGCAACCCAATGGCTTAAGAGCCTGGAAAAAATGGAACCAATCGGTTAAGTTGATAAAAAAAGAAGCTGTCCGAAAACAGCTTCTTTTTTTAGGATTCTTTTTTGGCGTAATGTTGGAGCAAAACTTCGTGTTTGAAGTTAATAAAATCGAGAATTTCCCGCTTGCCTTCTTCGCTGGTCATGGCGTATCCGAACAGCCCCAGCAGGTCTTTCATATCCAATGGTTTAACTAATTGTTCAGCTGAGTTTAATGAACCCTCAGATTTGAGTTTAGCATCATTGAGAGATGTGGCATTGTCAGTCCGACAAAGCAGATAATCAACCGATACATCAAAATAATCGGCAATTTCAACCAGCAACTGGTTTTCAGGAAGGTTTTTATCCTTCTCATACTTGGAAATTGAGCTCTTGTTTAAATCAAAATGCTCAGCAAAATCTTGCTGGGTCATGTCCTTATTAATGCGTAGTCGTTTTAATCGGGTACCAAAAGTAGACATCGTGTTTCCTCCAAAAAATATTCATAAACTCAGTATGAACGAATAAGATAAACACATGATATGTGTATAACCATATTATACACTATTCGTATACTTGATGGCCAGAAATTTTATACAAAGGTGCAAAACCGGAAATAATTCAAATACCACATGAAACAGAAGCACTATTTCTTAATGAATCTAAAACAAACTTGCTTTATTCTTTAGTTTGGTTTAAAATAAGATGTTATATATTCGAGAAAGGATACTAAATGAAATTTACAGAATTAGAAATTAATGAACAACTACTGCAAGGCATCGAAGAAATGGGCTTTGTAGAAATGACCGAAATCCAGGAGCGAGCGATACCACAATTGATGATGGGAGGAGACCTCATTGGAAAATCGCAAACCGGAACAGGAAAAACTGTTGCCTTTGCAATTCCAGCCATTACAAAGCTTGACCCTTCCATAAAGAAAGTACAAGTTTTAGTTCTATGCCCAACCCGTGAGTTGGCAGTACAGGTCTCAGACGAGTTTAGAAAAGTAATAAAATACCAGAAAGGCGTAAAAGTTCTGCCGATTTTCGGCGGGGCGTCCATTGAAGGTCAAATCAGAGACCTTAAATCCGGGGTTCAGATCGTTGTTGGCACCCCCGGCCGGGTAATGGATCATATGCGTCGAAAAACACTGAAACTGAGTGATGTTTCGATGGTGGTACTGGACGAAGCGGATGAAATGTTAAACATGGGATTCCGGGAAGATATCGAACTGATTCTCGATGAAATTGACCATGATATTCAGACGGTGTTATTCTCAGCAACGATGCCAAAACCGATTTTAAAAATTGCTGAAACTTACCAGAAAGATCCGGTAATGATCGAAATTTCGCCGAAAACCATGGTCGCAACCAGCATTGAGCAGAAATACTTCAATATCAGCGATCACCATAAGTTTGAAGCGTTAACCCGTTTACTGGATGTTTACAAACCTCAGCGTTCACTTATTTTTTGTAACACCAAAAAATATGTCGATGAAATCACCGATGATCTGAAAAAATTGGGTTATTCAGTCGACAAGATTCATGGTGACATGCGCCAGATGTCCCGAATGGCGGTATTAAAAGATTTCAGTCGCGGTAAACTGAATATCCTGGTGGCAACCGATGTGGCGGCCCGGGGTATTGATGTGGATGACGTTGATATCGTCTTTAATTACGATGTACCGGATAATGAAGAATACTATGTGCACCGAATTGGTCGAACCGGCCGGGCTGGAAAAAGCGGAATTTCCCTGACCCTGGCACGATCAAGAGATCAGTTCAGACTCAAGAAGATTACCGATTACACTAAAAAAAGTATCGAACGGGATCTGATTCCTACCAGTGAAGTCATCAATGATATTAAAATTGCCCATTTCCACGAACGTTTTAAGATTCGGGCCGATAAAGGTACTGAAAAGGGCAGTCTGGATACCTATTTAAAAATTATTGACGAACTGGTTGAAAAAGGATATACGGCCGAAACCATTGCTGCTGTGTTGTTGCAGGCCCAGTTACCGCTGTCAGAAGCTGAAGATCTGAATACTGTCGAACGACGTCCCAGACGGAATGATGGTGGTCCTCGCCGGGATGGTCGGGATGGACGCAGCCGTCGTGATGGCGGATCCAGAGATGGTGGTTCTCGTCGGGCTGGCCCAGAAAAAACCAAACGGTTGTTTATTAGTGTCGGTGAAAAGGATCATGCCCAAAAACGGGATATTCTGGGAGCGATCTGCGGTGAATGCGGAATTCCATCGTCAGCAGTGGGTAACATTGACATGTATGACAAGTTTACCTTTGTCGATGTGGATGAAGAGCAAGCTAAAAAAGTCGAAAAGAAACTAAACGGCAAAATAATCAAAGAACGTAAAGTAAAAGTAGAAATTTCTAAAAAGAAGAAGTAATTAGATCTTAAATGGAACCTGGGTGTGAGGCTGACATTGTCCTTGGATCCGGGTTTTTTGATACAATAGTTAGAAAAAATCAGAGGAGGTGCCCTATGAAAGACACAAAAACAGAAAAAAGGAACAAATTGGGCGTCGTTCCCATTCCCAAGCTACTTTTTTCAATGTCCATACCAGCAATTATTTCGATGATGATTCAGGCTTTATATAATATTGTCGACAGTATCTTTGTGGCACAAATCGGGGAAGAAGCGCTAACGGCGGTTTCTCTGGCGTTTCCGATTCAGATGATTATTATCTCCTGCTTTGTGGGCCTGGGAGTTGGGATTAATTCAGCCATATCCAGGCGGCTGGGTCAAAATAAAAACAGCGAGGCGGCCAACGTGGCTGAGCATGGTTTCCTATTGGCGGTTTTAATCGCCGCCGTGTTGGGAATCCTGGGATTCTTTACGGCGGAAGCGTTTATCAGTCTGTTCACCGATAACGCCAACATCATTGCTCAGGGTCGCGCTTATTTGATGATTGTTACGGTGTTTTGTTTTGGTAGTTTTATTACTCAGGCTGCTTTTTCAACCTTACAGGGAACCGGTGAAATGATCCAACCGATGGTGGGCCAGATTATTGGTGCGGTGACCAATATTATTTTGGATCCGATTATGATTTTCGGGTGGTTTGGTTTCCCTGCCCTGGGGGTAGCCGGTGCGGCCATTGCCACGGTCATCGGTCAGCTTTTTGGGATGGTTTATATGCTGTTGATTGTCTTTAAAAGCGGAAAGTCATATCTCAAACTGGACTATCAGGTGTTTCACTATGAAACAGAAATCGTCAAGGACATCTTTAAAGTCGGCTTGCCAGCGGCGATTATGCAGGGATTGGCCTCGTTGATGATTACCGGATACAATCTGATCCTGGCCGGATTTGGGATGTCAGCGGTGGCAGTTTTCGGTGTTTACTTTAAAATTCAATCGATCATCTTTATGCCCATCTTTGGATTGGGACAGGGGGCCATGCCCATCTTCGGCTTTAATTTTGGGGCCAGAAACCGGGAACGGTTCAATGAAACCCTAAAGGTCGCAATTACTGCTGCCCTCTCGATCATGATCATAGGCACAGTACTGTTCTGGATTTTCCCGGCTCAGATTATGATGGCTTTTAATCCGTCATCCGAAATGATGGAAATCGGGGTGAACTGTCTGCGCAGCATCAGTCTGGCTTTTCCGTTGGCGGGAATTTCGATTATGCTCAGTGTCAGTTTTCAGGCCATCGGGAAAGCTTATGTCAGTATGATTGCTTCCTTTATCCGCCAGATGGTGGTGCTCTTGCCGGTTACTTACCTGCTGGCTCAGGCTGGCGGTCTGGACTGGCTCTGGTATGGATTCTTCATCTCGGAAATCGTTTGTCTGGCTTACGAACTGTTTATGTTCCGGTGGTATCAGCGAACCATCTTTGACACCTGGGAGGCGGCTCCGGTCACCGTACAAAACTAATGCAATAAAAACGAAAAGCTCTGCTTCAGGTATTTGTCTGAAGCAGAGCTTTTGTTAGTTGAGGCTTTGATTGATGATCGCAATGCTCTGAATAATCAGCTCATTCATCCGCTCCGTCTCACCGCAAAGAAAAAGGTAGCCAATCAGGGTTTCAAACCCGGTGGCATAGCGGTAGTCAGACGGGTTGGCATTCTTGGGAACCTGAGAGGCGGTATTACGGCCCCGTTTAAAGATCCGCTGCTCGGCTTCGGTAAGCTCAGGCAGCAGTTCCCGGATGATTTGGGCCTGGGCACTGGCCCGGACATAGTGGATGGAGGTTTTGGTCATGAAGTTGACGTTCTGGTGACCACAGCCAAGCAGATATTTTCGAATCATATCGGAATAAATTCCATCGCCGAGATAGGCCAAAGCCAGGGGATTCATGGCAGCGGCCTGTTCCCGGGTGTAGTGCCTGTCGATGGTGGCCTTTATAGTTTTGAGATTTTCGGTGGGTTCGGGGGTAAGGGTCAGGCTTTTTTCCATTTAACACCTTCCCGGGTATCCTCCAATACAATGCCTTTTGCCAGCAGTTCATCGCGGATTTCGTCAGCCCGCTTAAAATCCTTGGCTTTACGGGCGGCCTGGCGCTGGGCGATCAGATCTTCTACCGCCTCATCCAGATTGGTTTCTTTTTCTTTTACCGCCAGCCCTAAAACACCGGTGAGTTCGGCAAAAGTATTCTGGCCAGCCATGATTGCCGGTTGGGAAGAAGTGGCATCAAGGTTGGAATTTAAATCCCGAACCAGCTCAAAAATTACGGCAATGGCATCGGCGGTGTTGATATCGTCGTCCATGGCAGCAATAAAATCGTTTTTGTATTTGGCCAGGGAATCAATCCAAACCTGCTCGGCTTCGGTGGCTGCCTTAGCAGTGGCATTTTCAAGCAGGAAGTCCATCTGGAATTTGGCGGTATATAAACGCTCCAGGGCACTGGCGGCCTGTTTTAGCAGCGGTTCGCTGAAGTTGACCGGGCTGCGGTAATGGGCCATCAGTAAAAACATCCGAACCGCTTCCAGATCGAAGGTTTTGGCAATATCCCGGACGGTGAAGAAGTTGCCCTTGGACTTGGACATTTTCTCGTTGTCGATATTAATGTAGCCATTGTGGACCCAATAGTTGGCAAAGGGTTTGCCGCAGCAGCCTTCCGATTGGGCAATTTCATTTTCGTGGTGGGGGAAGATCAGATCCTGGCCACCGCCGTGAATATCAATGGTTTCACCGAGATGTTTTTTGGACATCGCCGAACATTCAATGTGCCAGCCTGGTCGTCCCTGACCCCAGGGACTTTCCCAATAGGGTTCGCCGTCTTTTTTCTTTTTCCAGAGGGCAAAATCAAGAGGACTTTCTTTTTCGTCATTGACGTCAATTCGGGCACCGGATTTTAAATCATCAATGGATTGTTTGGACAATTTACCATAATCGTTAAAGGCATCGACACGGTAGTAGACATTGCCATCGACGTTATAGGCCAGTCCCTTTTCTTCCAGCGTTTTGATCATTTCAATGATTTCCGGCATGTGCTCGCTAACCTTGGGATGGACCGAGGCCCGTTTGATGCCCAGGGCATCGGCATCGGTGAAGTATTCCTGGATGTATTTTTCAGAAACATCGCCCGGCGAAATCCCTTCTTCGTGGCTGCGATTGATGATTTTGTCATCGACGTCGGTAAAATTCTGGATAAAGGTGACCTCATAGCCGGTATATTCCAAAAATCGGCGGAGCACGTCAAAAACAATGAAGGGACGGGCGTTGCCGATATGAAAATAGTTGTAAACAGTCGGGCCGCAGGAATACATCCGCACCTTGCCCGCTTCAATCGGGACAAAGGTTTCTTTCTGCTGGGTCAAGGTATTATATAATTTCATAAAGTTCAACCTTTCAATTTATTTATTTACAGCAATGTGTTATGATAACATATTATACACTAAAGATAAGATTAAGTGTCAATGGATAAAATTTTTTAGGAAGAAAATTTCTTTATCATCCCAGATGAATAACAAGAAATGAAAGAGGAATCTCCATGGAAGCAAATGCAAAAAGAAAAGTCCTGGCCCAGGCGATTTTAGCCCTTGAAACCGAAGAGGATTGTAATCTGTTACTGGAAGACCTGTGTACCATCAAAGAAATCGAAGACATGGCTCACCGCTTTGAAATTGCCTACTTGCTGTCCCAGGGAAAAACCTTTATTGATGTCGAAAAACTGACCGGAGCCAGTTCGGCCACCATCAGCCGGGTCAATCGCTGCCTCAAACACGGCAAAGGCTACCGCAACATCATCGAAAAAATGAAAAAGGACCATACATTGGAGTAGTCTTATCTAAAATTTAATATTAAAGGAGTTGAGTGTAGTGATGAAAGCTGTGAAAAAGTCGAAGAAGTTGGACAACGTTTGTTATGATATTAGAGGACCGGTGGTCGAAGAGGCGGATCGCATGGAGCGGGACGGCATTGACATTATTATGCTCAATACGGGCAATACAGCCCCCTTTAATTTAAATGCCCCGGATGAAATTATTCAGGATATTAAATATAACATGAAAACCGCTGAAGGATACTGTAATTCCCAGGGCATTTTTTCGGCCCGAAAGGCCGTGGTTCAGCATTATCAGACCAAGGGACTGATGGATCTGAAGGTCGATGATGTTTTTCTGGGTAATGGGGTCAGCGAACTGATTCTTTTTTGTATGCAGGCGCTCTTGGACAACGGGGACGAAATTCTGGTGCCAGCACCGGATTACCCGCTGTGGTCGGCTGCCGTCAACCTGTCGGGTGGCAATGCGGTCTATTATACTTGTGATGAAGAAGACGATTGGAATCCCAATCTTTCGGATATTGCCAGTAAGATTACCCCCAATACCAAGGGGATTGTCGTCATCAACCCCAATAACCCCACTGGCGCCCTTTATCCCCGGGAGATTTTAGAGGGAATCGTTGATCTGGCGGTGGAAAATGGTCTGATTATCTTTGCCGATGAAATTTATGACCGGATTCTCTATGATGATAATGTTCATATCCCGATGTCAACGCTCACCGAAGATGTATTGGTGGTGACCTTAAACGGCTTGTCCAAATCCCATCGGATTCCTGGCTATCGGGTCGGTTGGATGATTTTAACCGGCAATAAGGAGGGGGCAAAGGACTATATCGAAGGCATCAAGATGCTTTCCAATATGCGAATGTGCTCCAATGTTCCGGGACAGCATGCGATCCAGACCTCACTCGGTGGCTATCAGAGCATGAATGACCTGCTCAAGCCCGGCGGACGGCTCTATGAACAGCGGGAGATTGTCTGTAAGCGGATCAATGCGATTCCGGGCTTATCCTGTGTCAAACCCAAAGCCGGATTTTATGTCTTTCCTAAAATTGATACCGAAATGTTTAATATCACCAGTGATGTCCAGTTTGCCCTGGATTTTCTAAAAGAAGAACATGTCCTGATGGTTCAGGGTACCGGTTTTAACTGGCCTCACCCGGATCATTTCAGAATCGTCTTTTTACCACACCCTGAAGATCTGATTGAAACCATGGATCGGTTGGAACGGTTTATGGCAACCTACCGTCAAGAGTAACGTTTAAGAATGGAATAATAATGAAAAAACAATTAGTGAAAAGTAAAAAAAGGGCCATTCTGGCCGGTGTCTGTGCTGGTCTTGGCGAATACTGCAACATTTCACCCTGGGTCTTCAGAGGGCTTTTCCTGTTGCCCTTTGTGCTCCGATTCGTGCCGGGAATCCTCAGCATCATTGTCTATATTCTCCTGGCAGTGGTTCTCCCCGGGAATAAGCGGATTGAGAATCAGGATGTCGTTGAAGTGGATTATGAAATCATTGATGACAACAGCGACGAAGAGATCATTGATTTTAGCAACGAAAAGACGGGATCCGAAGAAAAGGTTGATTAAGATGTTGGAGAAACGAATTATTTCAAAATCAAGTCAGGATACGTATGATTTTGCTAAACAGTTGGGGGAAGCGATACGCTTCCCCCTGATTATTTTTTTACAGGGTGGAATGGGCGCTGGAAAAACCCTGTTTTCAAAAGGCTTTGTAGCGGGTATGGGTCTTTTGGATGAGGTGACCAGTCCCACCTATACCATTGTCAATGAATACGGCAACCCGCCCCGGGTTTTTCATTTTGATTTATACCGGCTTCAGGATCCCGATGAGCTTTATGAGATGGGCTTTGATGACTATCTCAGTCAGGGGTGTACGCTGTTGCTGGAGTGGCCGGATCTGGTCTTGGACGAAGCGTTTGAACCCAGGTTGGAAATCAGCCTGGAATCAAGGCTGGAGACGCCTGAGCAACGGGAAATAATTTTGAGAACCGATAATCAGAAAGTGGCGCAGGTATTAAATGCACTGTAGAAAAATTGCAAAGCATCAGTCGGCAAAAACGCAGGCATAACCGGGAGGTTGTCAGTGACGAAACGTGTTAAGTGAATAATGAATGATAAGGTGGCAAATATGGAAAACGTGTTAACCAGTGTGATCATCCCTGCTGCTGGATTGGGTCGGCGGATGAAGGCATCTGTCAGCAAACAGTATCTGCAGTTAAACGGAAAACCGGTTTTAGCCCATACCCTGGACGTTTTTGAAAAATGTTCGCTGATCGACGAAATTGTGCTGGTCATCAATCCTGAAGAGCGGCAGCTGTGTCAGGATCAGGTCATCGGGGTCTATTCCTATAGCAAGATCAAATTAGTGGCTGGCGGCGAGACCCGGCAGGAGTCGGTTTATGCCGGACTAAAGGCGGTGAATCAGCAGACCCGGATTGTCCTGATCCACGATGGCGCCAGGCCACTGATCAGCGAGTCGGTCATTTGCAAGAGCATTGAAGAAACTATTAAGTATCGAGCGACGGTGGTGGGGGTGCCAGCCAAAAACACCATCAAGGTGATAAGTGACGATGGCTTTGTCGAAGCGACCCCGGATCGAAATTATCTGGTGGAAATCCAAACCCCCCAAACCTTTGACTACGATCTGATCAAAGAGGCCCATCAAAAAGCGCTTGAATCGGGAGTATCCGGGACAGATGATGCCTTTCTGGTGGAATGGCTGAAGGTTCCGGTTAAAATCGTGGTTGGTGACTATACCAATATCAAAATCACCACCCCGGAGGATTTAACCATCGCTGAATCGATCATTAAACGAATGGCCGAAAACCAATGATCAGGCAAAAAAATTAAAAGTTTATTAATAGAAATAAAGAATGAGGTGAAAAATGCTGTTATTTTATGCAGTTTTTCGCTTCATTCTTTATTTATTGGGGAATAAAAGATATAATGGAAAAGTATGAAACAAAATGCTAAGGGTTATTCACCTTTTTAAAAATAAATAGTGAAAATGTGGAGGAAACCATGATTGAATTATCAGAAGAACTTCTATTAAGAATGTATTATAAAATGAATCAGGCCCGATTTTTTGAAGAAAAGCTGGGGGAACTGGAGGAAAAAGGTCAGGTTCATGGCACTCTTCATCTGGCTATGGGTCAGGAAGCTGCTGGGGTGATGGCCTGTCTGGCGTTGGAAGAAGGCGATCTGGTGTCGCTGAGTCATCGGGGTCACGCTCAGGCGATTGGCTTTGGCCTGGATGTCAATCTGATGATGGCAGAATGTCTGGGGAAAGAAACCGGCTATTGCAAGGGCAAAGGCGGTTCAATGCACATCGCTGATGTCGAAAATGGCAATCTGGGGGCCAATGGTGTGGTTGGTGGCGGTTTTGGCCTGTCCTGTGGGGCGGCACTGACGCAGAAATACCAGCAAACCGGCAAGGTTGTACTGTGCTTTGCCGGGGACGGGGCCACCAATACGGGAAGTTTTCATGAATCCCTGAATCTGGCCTCGATCTGGAAGCTGCCGGTGGTTTTTTTCATCGAGAATAATCAATACGGGATGTCAAATCCGGTTGAAAACCACATGAATGTTGAGAATATTTCTGACCGCAGTGAAGCCTATAACATTCCGGGTCTCACCATTGACGGTAACGATTTTCTCGATGTTTATAATACCGTTACGAAAGCGTTGCGCTATGCCAGAGCCGGGAAGGGGCCGGTGCTGATTGAAGCTAAAACCTATCGCTTCAGTGGCCATTCCAAAAGTGATAAACAGCTTTATCGGGAAGAACAGGAAGTAAAGGAATGGCGAAAAAAAGATCCGCTGTTGAAGATGAAAGAGTACCTCCGGGAAAATCGGATCTTTACTGAAAAGCAGATTCAAAAAATGGAAAATGAAGCCATGATTTCCATTGAACAGGCGGTGGAATTTGCCAAAAAAAGTCCATCACCGCAGCTTGATACAATTTTAGCAGATGTATATGCGTGAGAGGTTGAAGAATGAAAACAAATGATATGACAAAAATGACCTACCGCGATGCCATCCGTCTGGGGATAACCGAAGAAATGCGTTTGGATCGGGATGTCATTTTTTTAGGTGAAGATATTGGTGTTTATGGTGGCGCCTTTGGAGTCTCGAAAGGTTTATTGGAAGAGTTTGGTGAAGAGCGAATTCTGGATACCCCGATTTCTGAAGGGGCGATTGTCGGAACCGCCGTGGGGGCGGCAACCACCGGCTTGCGCCCGGTTTGCGAGATTATGTTTATGGACTTTATCACCCTGGGTTTGGATGCTCTGGTGAATCAGGGCGCTAAAATGCGCTACATGTTTGGCGGCCAGTCCCAGGTGCCGATGGTATTGCGATTGCCAGCCGGTTCCGGCGCTGGTGGTGCGGCTCAGCACAGTCAGAGCCTGGAAGCCTGGTTATGCCATGTACCGGGACTGAAGGTGGTGACCCCATCAACCCCGGCTCAGGCCAAAGGGCTGATCAAAGCGGCCATCCGGGATAACAATCCGGTCTGTTTTATTGAACATAAGATGCTCTACGATTCGGTGGGTCTGGTTCCCCTTGACGAGGAGTATACCCTGGAAATCGGAAAAACCATCGTTGAACGGCCCGGGAAAGATGTCACCATCGTCGCCTATGGAACCACTCTGGCCAAAGCCATTGAAGCCGCTGATTTTTTAGAGGAGGAAGGAATTCGGGTGGAGATTCTCAATCCCCTGACTTTATATCCCATGGATCTGAAACCGATCATCGAATCGGTTATTAAAACCGGTTGTCTGATTGTTGCCCATGAGGCTGCTAAAACCGGCGGGGTCGGTGGCGAAATTGTCGCGCGAGTCGTTGAGAGTGAAGCCTTCGACTATCTCACAGCGCCGATTGTCCGTCTGGGTGGCCTGGATGTTCCGATTCCCTTTAATCAGGAATTAGAGTCAGCTGCGGTGCCCCAGCGCAATGATTTCGTTCATAGCGTCTATCGTCTTCTGAATCGGGAATAGGGAGCGGACTCAATGATGGAAAATGAAATAATCTTACCGAAAGAGACGTTGGATATGACAATAGAAAACTCGACAAATGCCGAAACGATTAAAGAAGCGACCCTGGAACATGATCAAAAAAGTGAGAAAGCGTTGTCAGAAGTAAATGCTGATAACGAAGAAACCGGCCAAACAGACGTAGTGGAAGGTAAAAAAATGGTAGATCAAGAGGCAGAGCGTTGTGACGATAGTCAACAGGAAGAAAATCTGGAAGAAAAACTAACGGCCGCCATTGAAGAACTGGAACGAAATCTGGAAGAAACCATTAAAGAAGGGATAAAGCAGCAACCAACTGTAGCCATTCAAGGCATCATCAATGATGAAATGATTGAAGATCCGCAGGAAGTAATGACGGAATCTGATCCCCGGATGGGAAAGGTTAGGGCGACCCCAGCGGCCAGACGGATTGCCCGGGAATTTAAGGTGGACATTGAAAAGGCCACTGGAACCGGACCAAACGGTCGAGTTGAAGTTGATGATGTGAAAAAACTGGTGGTTATTCAACCGGGAACCTTTGACTACAAGTCAAAAGAACCGGTGGTGATCGGTACAAGTCTGGATAAAATAGCCGGAAATCCCAAAAATCTGTTTACAACACCCGGAAAGCTGGAAGAAATCCCGGTCAAGAAAATCAAATCCCGAAAAAAACTGAGCGAGATGAATCAGAAAGTTGAAAGGGTACCGAATCCGGAGCTGGACTTTGTTCCCTTTGTGGACGCCAATGATACAGGTCTGGAAGAAAAAGATACGGATGTGGTCACAAAAATTTCAGAACTGGATTTTGTCCCTTTTGTTGATCTTAAGGCAGAACCGCTCCGGGAAGAAATCATTGTCAAGCCAACGCCAATGCACCTTCTTCGTGAAAATGAGCAGGAAGCGCTGGGTAAAAAAAATAAAAAACCCCGGGGGTTATCAAGAAAAAAACAGGAACCGGAGAAAAAGACTGAGATTAAGTCCGAAAAAGTCGCGCTTCCAATTGCTTCGGAAACAGCAGACCCAGAGATTAGAATGGATAAATCGATAGCCGTTGACACGCAAAATCCGGAGTCAGAATCGGCGGTTGTTGCAACGGAACAAAGCATTGCAAGCAACGAAGTGCTTCAAGCACCAGCAGAGCAAGTTAGTGAAGTAGCAAAAGAACTGCCTGGGGAAGCGGAAGAGCTTGTCACTAATGAAATCAGTCGGGCGAAGAATAATCGGAGCCATGGGGTTCGATCCAGGATAATCAGAAAATATCGGATTAAGTGCGAGGAAGAAACAGCAGTCATCAGTTTAACGACAGAAATTGATATGACTGAAATCAAGGATCTCCGCAAGAAGATTACCAAAAAAATTGAGGAGCAGGCTAAATACCGCTGTACCTATACCGATTTTCTGCTGTTGGCAACATCCCGGGCATTGGTAAAACATCCGCTTCTTAACGCCCGGCGGGAAGACGCAATCGTCGTGCCCCAGGATTATGTAAACCTGGGATTGACGGTGGAATCCGATGCGGGTTTGATTGTTCCGGTGATCAAAGACACGCAGACGATGAGCTTTGTGGAAATCGTCAAAAGCCGGGGTGACCTCTTAAAGGCGGTGAAAAACAAACATCTGCCACCGGATCAGTTAGCGGGCAGCACCTTTACGATCTCTAATCTGGGGATGTATGGGATCCGGGAATTTACTGCCATCATCAACCCGACGAACAGTGCCATTCTCAGTGTTGGCGAAGTGGTTCAACGAATCCGGATTTTCCAGGGTGAACCAGTGGTTCGTTCAGTGATGAAAATCAGTCTGAATCTGGATCAACGGGTGGCCAATGGGGTCGACGGCGCAAAATTCCTGCAGGCGATTAAGGCTGATATGGAGAATCCCTCACTATTATTGTTTTAGTCTTAAAAATTGTCAGAATCAAGAAAAGATAACGTTACCAAAAAAATAATCATTGTCACATTTAAGCAAATTGTGTTAGACTAAACAGCATAATATAAGATTACAGAACATACATGAAGCAGATGAAAAGCAATGGCCAATTGTCTGCTTTTTTTGTATCTAAGCGAATGTTAAATTTGAAAGGAGTACAAGGTTGGAGAAGATTTTAAAGGAAGGCATTACCTTTGACGATGTATTGTTAATCCCAGGGAAGTCCGAAGTGTTGCCAGGAGACGTTAACACCGGCACCCGTCTGACAAAGAAAATTGCTCTGAATATTCCCATTATGAGCGCCGGCATGGATACCGTCACCGAAGGACGATTGGCCATTGCCATGGCCAGAGAAGGTGGTATCGGGATTATTCATAAGAACATGACGATTGAAGAACAGGCTTTTGAAATTGATAAGGTAAAGCGTTCAGAAAACGGGGTTATCGTTGATCCGTTTTTCCTGTCACCGGAACATAATATTGGCGATGCGCTGGAACTGATGTCCCGTTACCGTATTTCTGGTGTTCCGATTACCATCGAAGGAAAATTAGTGGGAATCATCACCAACCGTGACCTGCGTTTTGAAAGTGACCCGAAAAAGAAAATCAAAGACGCCATGACAAAAAATAACTTGGTGACAGCGGAAGAGGGCACCACTCTGGAAAAAGCTGAAGCCATTTTGAAACAATACAAGATCGAAAAGCTTCCGATTGTGGATTCCGAAAATAATCTTAAGGGTTTGATCACCATTAAAGATATTGAAAAAAGCATTAAATACCCGAATGCCGCCAAAGACTATCGAGGACGACTGATTGTTGGTGGTGCCGTTGGCATTAGCAGCAACACCTTTGAACGGGTCGATGCTCTGGTAGCCGCTCAGGCTGATGTCATCGTCGTGGATACCGCCCATGGTCACTCCATTGGGGTGGTCAAAACCGTTAAAGCGATCAAAGAAAAATATCCCGATGTACAGCTGATCGTCGGAAACATTGCGACTGGCGCTGCTGCAAAAGATTTAATCGAGGCTGGCGTGGATGCCCTTAAAGTCGGGATTGGCCCCGGCTCCATTTGTACTACCCGGGTTGTTGCCGGGATTGGGGTTCCGCAAATCACGGCCATCCTGGACGTGGTTGAAGTCGCCAAAGAATATGATATTCCGGTAATTGCCGATGGTGGGATCAAGTATTCCGGTGATGTCGTAAAAGCCATTGGAGCTGGAGCTGATGTGGTGATGATTGGTAGTCTCTTTGCCGGTACTGATGAAAGTCCGGGAGAAACCATCATTTATCAGGGCCGAAGCTTTAAAACCTACCGTGGCATGGGCTCTTTAGGGGCCATGAAAGACGGTAGCTCGGACCGTTACTTCCAGGAAGGCCAGAAAAAACTGGTGCCGGAAGGGGTTGAAGGTAAGGTTCCCTACAAAGGACCGCTGGCCGATACCGTTTATCAATTAGTTGGTGGCCTTCGTTCCGGGATGGGCTATTGTGGTACCCCGACCATCAAGGATCTACGAGAAAAATCGCAGTTTATGAAAATAACCAGTGCCGGTCTGATTGAAAGTCATCCGCATGATATTTCCATCACCAAAGAATCACCCAACTACAATAGCGCTCAATTTTAGGAGAATTTATGATTAAAAAGCATTATCAAGATGAGATCATTCTCATTGTGGATTTCGGAGCACAATACAATCAGCTCATTGCCCGACGGGTTCGTGAAGCAAAAGTGTATTCAGAAGTTGTTCCTTATGACATCACCCCCGATGAGATTCGCCAGAAAAATCCCAAAGGGATTATCTTTACCGGCGGACCTTCCAGTGTTCATGAAGCAGGAGCTCCCCAATGTGATCCGGAAATTTATAACATGGGCATTCCCATTTTAGGGATCTGCTACGGTGCTCAGCTGATGGCGGAGCAGCTAAAAGGGGTTACCGACTCAGCCGATATTCGGGAGTACGGTAAAAAGGCCTTGAATTTTTCACAAGACTCGGTGCTGTTTAAAAATATTCCGGATGGATCAACCTGCTGGATGAGTCATACCAACTATATCCAGACCATTCCGGAAGGATTTTGTATCACTGCCACCACCGACTCGTGTCCGACCGGAGCGATGGAATGTCATGAACGCAAGCTCTATGCGGTTCAATTCCATCCTGAGGTGGAACACACCCAATACGGTAAAGAAGTTTTAAATAACTTTATCTATGATGTCTGTGGCTGCGAAGGGTTATGGACCATGCATAATTTTGCCCAGGAACAGATTGAAGCCATCAAAGAACAAGTCGGTGACCGGCGAGTGCTGTGTGCCCTTAGCGGCGGTGTTGATTCGTCGGTGGCAGCGACTTTAGTACACCAGGCCATTGGTGATAAGCTGACTTGTATCTTTGTCGATCATGGTCTGCTTCGAAAAGATGAAGGCGATCAGGTTGAAGCAATCTTTAAAAACCGCTTTCATATGAACTTTATCCGGGTGAACTGCGAAGATCGTTTCCTTGGTAAATTAGCGGGTGTCAGTGATCCGGAACAAAAACGAAAAATTATTGGAACGGAATTTATCCGTGTCTTTGAGGAAGAATCCGGGAAACTGAACGACATCGACTTCCTGCTTCAAGGAACCATTTACCCGGATGTCATTGAAAGCGGCACCAAAAACGCGGCCGTGATCAAAAGTCATCACAACGTTGGCGGATTGCCGGATGATGTCAATTTCGAACTGATTGAACCACTTAGAAACCTCTTTAAAGACGAGGTTCGAGCCGTCGGTGAAGAAATTGGACTGGATCATGATCTGGTCTGGCGGCAACCCTTCCCAGGACCAGGACTGGCCATTCGGGTGATGGGTGAGGTCACCAAAGAAAAATTGGATATCTTAAAAGAGGCCGATTTTGTCTTCCGTGACGAAATCGCCAAAGCCGGTCTGGATGAAGAAATCTGGCAATATTTTGCGGTGCTGCCAGGAAACCGCAGTGTTGGGGTTATGGGTGATGAACGAACCTATGACTACACCATTGGCCTGCGAGCCGTTACCTCGGTTGATGGTATGACTTCAGACTGGGCACGCATCCCGTATGATGTGCTGGAAAGCATCTCCACCCGAATTGTTAACGAGGTAAAACATGTCAGCCGGATTGTCTATGACATTACCAGCAAGCCCCCTTCAACGATTGAGTGGGAATAGGGTTTTGAATTGCATTTCTCGGCTATAAATTCTGTTTACAGGGATTAAGAGAATAATAAGACGCTAAAAAATTAGCAAGTGGTTATGATAAAATGCATAAATTTGTGCAATCATAGGCACTTGTTTTTTTGTTTATCAATAGTTAAAGAAGTGGTACAATAATGACAGTATCTCAAAAACCGAATTGGAGGAAGACCATGGCATACAGCGCCGGAATGGTTTCAAGCCTATTTTGGCTCAGCGAAACCCGAAAAACAGCCCAGCTTTTGAAAGATGGCACCGACGTTAAGGCGATCCGGGTTCTCGCCCAGACGGAAAATATTTATCAGGTTAAAAATGAAATACGGGCCCGAAAAATAGCCAATGTCATCATCAAGCGTCTCCACAGTCTGCCCGTTGACTGTTTTGAATTGATTGTCACCGGTGATATTGCTACCGTTAAACTGATTATTCTGATCAGCATTATGAAGACCGATCGGCTTTTTTTTGAGTTTATTCATCAGGTGTATCGCCCGGCGATTCTTTTAGGGGAGACAGTCATCACCGACCGAGCGATCAACAGCTTCTTCGATGAAAAAAAACAGCAAAACGAAACCGTAGCATCATGGACTGAAATAACCATCAAAAAGTTAAAGCAGCAATATATAAAGAATCTTCTTGACGCAGGGATGATTCAAAATGAAGAAGAGCAAAGAAAAATTATCATTCCCCTGATTAACTATAACCTGAGAAAACTACTGGAAGATCATGGCTTCACACCTTACCTGAATGCCATAACCGGAGAGGCGTAACATGAAAAATATCGAAACTCGATTGGATCAAATCGAAGAGAAAATCACCAATGAGGATTTTTTAAAAAACAAGGGCCTGGGTAATGAAGTGGGTTATTACATCTTTGACTATGCCCCCCAAGACGAACTAAAGGTCAGGCAGCACATTGCCTATCTCAAAGCGAAAATTAACAAATCAGCCAGTGGTGTAAAGATTGTCGAGTATGACCTCTACCAACTGGTGATCAGCGTTTTAAAAGAACGGGGCTATCTGGAAAAGTGCTTCCTGTTTGAACAAACAAAAGGCCTGGACTATACCTATCAGGCCATAATCAAAATGCTCCGCCTGACCAGCAAGTCCAATCTGCTGGTCAACTATATTGTTGAGCATACCCCAGCTCATTCCGTGGTTTTTATTACCGGGGTGGGAAAATGTTATCCGATTGTGCGGTCTCACAATGTCCTCAACAATCTTCATCAGGTGCTCGACACGGTGCCAGTGGTGATGTTTTTCCCCGGTGTTTATTCCGGCCAGGATTTACAGCTCTTTGGTACCATTAAAGACGATAACTACTACCGGGCCTTCAAACTCATTTAAAGCTGCCCGTTATACCCGCCTAAAACTTGTTAAATAAAAAAATTTGGAGGAAAAAGATGCGTATTGCAGAGATGTTTGTCAAACCCATTGATCGGGATATTAAAGGCGTCATTAAAGTCGGCCAGGACGACGATGTCAACATTTATCAGGAACTGGATGAATATGTGGTTACCAAAGAGTTGCTCAAACATTTCCGCAGCTTTTTCGAAAGTTATAAAAATGGCATCGCTGGCCATACCGATAAAATGGGGGTCTGGATTTCCGGCTTCTTTGGTTCCGGTAAGTCCCACTTTCTCAAGATTTTATCCTATCTGTTAGAAAACAAAGACGTCAACGGCAAAAAAGCCATCGAGTTTTTTACCGATGGCAGCAAGCTAAATGATCCGATGATTATGGCAAACATTCGCCTGGCCGAAAATGTCTCAAGTGACGTGATCCTCTTCAATATCGATTCCAAAAGCGAATCCAACTCCAAATCCGCAAAAGATGCCATCATCGATGTCTTTATGAAGGTTTTCAATGAAATGCAGGGCTTCTGCGGTTCACTGCCCTTTCTGGCTGATCTGGAACGTAAACTCGCTGATGACGGAAATTTTGAAAGCTTTAAAGCCGCCTATTATCAAGCTTACGGCAATGCCTGGGAAGATGCCCGGGAGGACTTCTATTTTATTCAGGACGAACTGGTGGAAGTGTTAGCAAAACAGGGGATTATGAGTGAGGAAGCCGCTCGAACCTGGTGTGAGAAAGCTGCTGACACCTATACTCTCTCGATCGAAAAATTTGCCAACCTGATCCGACACTATTGTGACAAAAAGGGTAGTAACCATCATGTCGTCTTTATGGTCGATGAAATCGGCCAGTACATAGCTGATGATGCCCGACTGATGCTCAATCTTCAAACCGTCACCGAAGATCTGGGCACAGCCTGTGGCGGTAAGGCCTGGGTGATCGTTACCAGTCAGCAGGATATTGATGCTGTTGTCACCGTCAAAGGCAATGACTTCTCGAAAATCCAGGGTCGCTTTGATACCCGTCTCTCGCTGTCCAGCGCCAACGTTGATGAAGTCATCCGCAAGCGGATTCTGGAAAAAAATCAGGCCGGGATGATAACCCTGCAGCTTTATTACGACCAAAAAGAATCGGTGATCAAAAACCTGATCACCTTTTCCGGCGAAGTCGAAAAAAAGCTCTACCGCAACCGTGGCGAGTTCGCCGGGGTTTACCCCTTTATCCCTTATCAGTTCAACCTGTTAGGACAGGTTTTAACCGCCATCCGTAATCACAGCGCCTCCGGAAAGCATCTGGCCGAAGGGGAACGCTCGATGATTGCCTTGTTCAAGGAATCGGCGATGTCTCTGATGGAAGCGACCGAAGGAGCGCTGGTGCCCTTTTATACCTTTTACAACGCCCTGGATCAATTTATTGACCACACCCACCGCATTGTCATTAAGCAGGCTGAAGAAAATACCCTGCTGAAGCCGCAGGATGTGGAGTTGTTAAAGATTCTCTTTATGATCAAACACGTCAAAGAGATTAAAGCCAATACCGAAAACATCACCACCCTGATGGTGTCAAACGTTGATGATGACCGGATCAACCTCAGAAAAAAAGTAGAGGCCTCGCTAAGCCGCCTGATTGCCCAGACCCTGGTTCAGAAAAACGGCGAGGTCTATATGTTTTTGACCAACGAAGAGCAGGATATTAACCGGGCGATTCAGAATGAAGCGGTGGAAATGGGCGAAATCATCAACGAAGCCGCCGCGATCATCTTTCAGGGTATCATTAAAGAAAACAAATACCGCTACAATAACCGCTACCATTTTCCCTATAACCAGATTGTCGATGGACGGTATTTTAAGAACAACCAATCCGAGGAAATGGCAGTTCAGATTATTACCCCCTATCATGATGACGACTACAAAACCGAAACCCTCCGGATGCTGTCGGCCCAGAAGCCCCAGGTGCTGGTGCACCTCCCCGGCGACGCCACCTTTCTGGATGAAATTATCGAGCAATTGAAAATCAGTAAATACTTGACTAAAAAAGGAGTGGAGCTGGAGAAGAACTTTGCCAGCATTAAACGGGCTAAAGAGGATGAACTCGGCGAAAAGAAACAGCGGATCCGGATTTTTATTGAAGAAGCGATTAAACATGCTGATATTTACGTGTCTGGCGATAAGACCAATATTCCGGCCAAAGACCCGGAAAGCCGGATTAATGATGGATTAAGTAAGCTGGTCAATGCCCGCTACAACAAGCTCTATTATATGGAAACCCAGCCCCAGTCTGCCGATATTGAGCAGCTTTTCAAGTCAACCGGCCAGATTGTCATGGGCGATTCCAATGCCCCGGCGGCCAACAACCTGGCGCTGGAGGATCTATTAAACGCCATTGAGCTGCTGTCCCGGCACACCAGAATTTCCTTAAAATCCCTGATCAAACATTTTTCCGATGCCCCCTACGGGTTTATTGACTGGGACGTCCGTTGGTTGGTCGCGATGCTCTTTAAACAGGGAAAGGCCAGCCTGATTTTAAACAGTGAAACCCTGTCCCCGGTCGAAGCCGACCCTAAAGATCTGCTAAAGCTGCTGACCAAAACCGAGTTTGCCGACAAACTCTTAATTGAAAAACGGGAACATCCCACTGAGGTACAGATAAAATCGGTTAAAGAAGTGATGAAGGGTCTCTTCGCGATGACAGCTATTGAAGATGAAGAAGACACCATTATCAAAACCTTCAAATCCCGGGCAAAAAGTAAACTTAAAGAAATAGATGCACTGCTAATAGAATACCGCTTTGAACGACGTTTCCCGGGTAAGGCCATTCTTTTAAGTGGAAAAGCAATGCTGGAAAGCATCATAAATATGACCAATGCCCTGATATTTTTCAAACATGTCCATGACCACCGCGATGACCTCCTGGATCTGGGGGATGATCTGGAACCAATTATCAGCTTTTTTAACAGCGAACAAAAAAAGATTCTCAAAACCGCCTTTAACTATCTGGATATCTATGAAAACAGCAAAAACTATATTGTCGATGAGGAACTTAGGGATACCATTGCAGAAATCAGGCAGGTTGCCCAGAAGCCCAGCCCCTACAATGACATTTTTAAACTACCGGACGCTCTAAGCCGCTATGCCAAACGCCATAGTGCCCTGATTGCCGTTGAAGTCGAACCGATCCGGGCGCTTGTTTTAAATGACGAAAGAGATGTGCTGGCCCAACTGACACTGATGGAAGTTAAGGAAAAATTTGAAAGCCGCTATATTAAAACCTTTCGGGAACTGATCGATAAGCTGGAAGGTTCCAACGAAATAGCGACGGTAAAAAATATCCGTTACGAAAGCGAAACCCTGAGAGAACGCTTTATTCATGAGATTGTGGATTACAAAAACGCCATCGCGGTGGTTTACCCACCCTCACCGGTCGGGGGCGAAACGGTAGCGGAGCCACCACCTAAAAAAATGAAGATCGTCAAGCTGAAAGCCATGCAAATTCCTACGACCATCACCATCGAAAAGGAAAGCGACGTGGAAGACTTTATCCAGACGGTGAAAAGCGAATTATTAAAAGAACTGAACTGCAGCGATGACACCATCATCAATCTGACCATTTAAGGGAGCCCAGCATATGAATAAGACCGCCATTAAAGAATTTGCCGTTGGGGCGCGAAAAAAACTGATTGCCTCGGTTAAAGACAAGGCCGGAAAAATAGGGATTACCGAAGACAATATCACCACGGCCATTACCACCGGTAGCGGCTTTGCCGTGTTTCCCACCCATTTTGGGACGGAAACAAAATTGGCTGGCAAAGAACTGCTGCAACGGGAAAACCTGATCAGCCAGATCAAAGAAAAAGGCTACAACACCGTCATGGAAGAGGTAGCCTATACCTGGTTTAACCGGATCATCGCGATCCGCTTTATGGAAGTCAACGACTATCTTCCCACCCGGGTGCGGGTATTGTCCTCAGAAACAAAAGACAAGTTTGAACCCGATCTGGTAACGCTGGCGCCCGATATTGAACTGGATTTTACTGCTGCTGAAAAGGATGAGATCCTGAGTCTTAAAATGAAAAACGAGTTGGATAATCTTTTTCGGATGCTTTTGATCAGACAGTGTAACGCCCTTGGAGAAATCCTGCCGGAATTGTTTGAGAATACTTCAACAGCCAACCGTCATTATACCGAAATTCTGCTGGATATTTCCTATACTAAAGAAGACAGCGTGATTCGGGATCTGCTTAAGATCGATGAGGCCGATTTTCGGGATGCGGTTGAGATTATCGGGTGGATGTATCAGTATTATATTGCTGAACCCAAAGAGGTTCTTATTAATGCGAAAAAAACCTATAAATCTAAAGAGATACCATTTGTCACCCAGCTATTTACTTCGGATTGGATCGTTCGGTATATGGTGGAAAACTCATTGGGTAGGCTATGGCTGGAAGGCCATGATAACGCCAGTCTGAAAGCGGACTGGAAATACTATCTGGATGAAATCGAACAGGAACCGGAGGTACTGGCACAGCTGGAAATCCTGTGCCAGAATGGAAAAAATCTCAGCCCGGAAGACATTAGAGTGATCGATCCTTGTATGGGCAGCGGTCATATCCTCGTTTATGCTTTTGAAGTGCTGATGCAGATTTATGAAAGCTGCGGTTATACCCAGCGGGATGCCGCCAGACTGATTATTGAAAAGAACCTCTATGGCCTGGACATTGATGACCGGGCTTTTCAACTAGCCTATTTTGCCGTGATGATGAAGGGGCGAAAATACAACCGCCGGATTTTAACCAGTAGAATAAAAACAAATATTTGTGTTATTAATGAGAGCAATGAGATTAAATCGGAACTGAGCAACTTTATTGCAGATGGGAATGAAAGTTTTTTAAAAGATACCCAAGCGCTTATTGAGGTGTTTACGGATGCCAAAGAATACGGTAGTATTCTGGAAATGCCGCTGCTGGATTTTGAGGCATTAAGCAAAAGGATAAAAGAGATTAATGAAACGGTTTATGACAATATTATGGATCGGATTGCTCAGGATGATATAAGAAATCGCTTTGCACCTTTGCTAAAACAGGCAGAGATTTTGGTGAGCAAATATGAAATAGTCTGTACAAACCCACCATACTTGAACACAAAATATATGCCAGCCAATTTAAAAAAATATATTGAAGCAAAATATTCCGACTATAAAAGCGATATGTTTTCAGCATTTATGGTTAAATGCAGTCAAATATGTAAAAAGAATGGTCATATTGGGTTAATTACGCCTTTCGTTTGGATGTTTATCAGTAGTTATGAAAAAACAAGAAGTTATTTGATCAATAATACCACAATATCTTCTCTAATTCAGTTAGAATATAATGCGTTTGAAGCTGCCTGTGTGCCAGTATGTACATTTACATTGAGAAATTTTTGTTCGAATATACCAGGCGAATATATTAAACTTTCGGACTTTAAAGGTATTGATGTTCAAGCACCTAAAACGTTAGAAGCAGTTAAGAATAGAAATTGTGGTTATAGATTTTCAACAAGACAAGAGGATTTTGAAAAAATTCCTGGAATGCCAATTGCTTACTGGGTGAGTAAAAGAATATATCAAATTTATGATAGTGCTAAGATACTTGCTGATGTAACTAATGTAAAAAAAGGTTTGGCAACTGGAGATGTGGAATTATTTATAAAATATTGGTATGAAGTAAATATTCAAAAAGTATCATTAGATAAAAGAAGTAACTTTTGGTATCCATGCCATAAAGGTGGTGATTTTAGAAAATGGTATGGTAATTTTGAAAAAATAATTAACTGGAATAATAATGGCGAGGAAATAAAGAACTTTAAAGATAAGAATGGAAAATTACTATCAAGACCTCAAAATTTAGGATTTATGTTCAAAAAAGGGATAGCATTTTCCAAAATTACATCAGCAGGAACAAGTTGTAGGGTAATGATGGGAAATGAAATGTTTGATGATGCTGTCCAAGGTTTTTTTGTTAAAGATGAGGAACTTTATTTTTCAATATTAGGATTATTAAATTCAAAAATAGTAAAATATTTCTTAGGTTTCTTAAATCCTACAATGAACAAACAATTATATGATCTAAATCGTATTGCTGTGTTATTGCCTACAGAGGACTTTAGATTGGTAATAAAAAGCACTTTAACTTTTTGTCAAGATGATTGGGATTCATTTGAAACTTCCTGGGATTTCAAACGACATCCTCTATTAGTACACGAAAATCGCTACTATGCATCATTCGAAAATGATAGAGTTTTCCGAAAAGATGAAGAGGCTCATATCCCATACAAACATTCGCTTGCTCTAGCTTACAGCAATTGGGAAACCTTTACCGAAAACCAATTCGCCCAACTCAAAGCCAACGAAGAAGAACTCAACCGGATCTTTATCGAAATTTATGGTCTGGAAGACGAGCTTACTCCGGAGGTTGAAGATAAAGACGTCACCATCCGCAAGGCCGATCAGGGCCGGGATATCCGCTCTCTGATTTCTTATGCAGTGGGCTGTATGCTGGGTCGCTATTCTCTGGATATAGAAGGTCTTGCCTATGCCGGTGGGGACTGGGAAGCCGAACAATACACCACAATCATTCCAGATGCGGACAATATCATTCCCATTACCGATGAGGAATATTTTGATGATGATATGGTGGCTCGACTAGTCAACTTTGTCAAAGTGGTTTATGGGGAAGCATCTCTGGAAGAAAATCTGGACTTTATTGCCGGTGCCTTGGGGAATAAGGGCAACAACTCCCTAGAGATCATCCGGAATTATTTCCTCAAAGATTTCTATAAAGACCATCTTAAAATTTATCAGAAACGTCCGATCTACTGGCTCTTTGATAGCGGCAAAGAAAACGGTTTTAAAGCGCTAATCTATATGCACCGTTATGATCAGGACACAGTCGGCCGGGTGCGAACCGATTACCTTCATAAAATCCAGGCCAAGTTGGAAGATAGTCTTAACCACTGCAATGTCATCCTCGCTAGTGAAGCTCCAGCCGCGGAGAAAGCTGCAGCAGTGAAGAAAAAAGAAAAACTGATCAAGCAACTGGCCGAAACCAGGCTTTATGACCAGGCCATCGCCCACATCGCCCTGAGCCGCATCAAAATCGATCTGGATGACGGGGTCAAGGTGAACTACGCCAAATTCCAGGATGTCGAAATCGCCAGTGAAGGGAAAAAAGCAGTGAAGGTTAATCTGCTGGCTAAGATATAAACTCTTTCGGCAAAATGACCGATCGGTGTAAGGGCAAAATTTACACGACCTGAAAATGGTGATAGAATAGTGTAAATAGAGACATAAAAAAATGCCGATAAAATATGGCTTTAACCATCTAAAAAATTTCAGAAAAGAGGTGTATGTGATGAAAAAAGAATGGACGCTCCATGTTGAAAACTTTGCTAAAATTGTCTCAGCTGATATAAAAATAGCACCGCTGATGTGTTTTGTCGGCGATAACAATAGCGGAAAAAGCTATTTAATGAGCTTGCTGTGGGGGGTGTTGACTTACGGAAAAGATTATTTTCCGTCAAAACCATCGGAATCGGCCAGTTATAAAGCCTGCGAAACCTTTGTTAAAAAGAATATTGGTAAAAACATGCAATTGTCAAATTTGGAAATACAGATTTTTATTGACTGGTTTAACCAGATATTGGCAAAAAATGCTAAAGCATTAACAAAAAAAATATTCAACTATGAGATGGAAATCGGGAAAATAGAAATTCGTGACTATTCGATCAGAGATTCTTTATCAATGAAGTGGAACAATGATGGGGTACGTTATTCATTTAGGAATAATACCATCACGATTCCGTTAAAAGAAAACCATACCAAAGAAGATATTTTTATAACCTGCGTTTATTTTTGTTGGAATATTGTCATGGAAGGAATCGCCGCGCCTCTTTATACACCGGTTGTCAAAGGCCGAAGAAATGGCGAGCCGGTTTACCTGCCAGCCTCTCGTACAGGGTTTATGCTAACCTATTTGCAGCTGCTGGATGCATCGTTGACCAACAGCTTTTCAGGAACGGATGAAACGGGTAACAGTAGCACCTTGACCATGCCCTACGTTGATTTTCTGAGATTGATATTAAAATTTGAAAATGTCAGCAAAATCCCGAAAAAGAATGAGCAATTGATCGAGTTTATTGAGGAGCGGATGATTGGCGGAAAAATAGCAATCAAAAAAGAATACGCACCGACCTTTAATTATATACCAGCGGGATCAGAGAAAGAGCTTCCCCTTTATATTTCATCCTCGGTGGTGGCTGAGGTTTCGCCTTTGCTGTTATTGTTAAAATCAAATATTCAATTTAATACCATGATTATTGAAGAACCAGAAGCGCATTTGCATCCAAGACTCCAATGGGAGATGGCAAAATTGATTATAAAATTAGTAAATAGTGGGATCCCAGTTTGGCTTACCACCCACAGTGATACCATTTTACAGCATATCAACAATATGATAAAACTGGATAACAATGCGGATAAAGCTAAATTGATGGAAGAATATTCTTATTCAGAAGACGATATGATCAGCAGAGAAATGATCACGATGTATCAATTTAACTCCAACAATAAGGGAAAGACCACTATTGAATCGCTGGAATCGAACGAATACGGCTTTGTTGTCCCCACTTTTAATGCAGCATTGGAAAACTTGGTCAATGAAGTATATGCATTTCAGGAGGATTAAATGATAGTTGAGACAAGAATTCAGTATGCACTGGATCATTTTATTGCAGAAAAATATTTTGATGCGGAATCGGAAGAATATCTACTAAAAGAAATGTGTGATAGTGGCAAAAGTGAATTAAAAATCAAAATCACTGGGGATAATCTCTGTATTCAAGATTTTGATAACCGGGGTAAATGTAATTTTGTTAGACCAGACAAAACAATTGGTATGAATAGAAGTGTGGATCACTTGATTTTCAGAAAAACAGATGATCAGTGGGAACTGCATTTGATTGAAATGAAGAGTTCTATCAAGAACAGAAAATGGATTGAGGTCAAGCAGAAATTTAGAGCCAGCTATTTAAATGCCAAGGCGATTGCAGCTTTTATTGGAATTACAATTGATAAAGTGATACTGTATACAACATATGAAAATGCTGAAATTACAGACCGGCCGGGTAAGACAACAGATTTGAAAAGCTACGCACCGAAACTGGGAGAAAAATTAATCGACATCAAAAAAGAATGGGACACTGGAATTGTAGAGCTCAATTTTGGTCAATATGATGCATTTAGACATACCAAAATAAAAATGATCAGATCTGATGATCAAACTACGTTACTGGGGGAATACTCGATATAAATGCATGGGTTTTGAAGTGATAAGGGAGTGACGTATGAATCTGCAAACCATCCAAGAACAAATAAATAAAAAATTTCAGGGCGATGGTCGAAGGCTTGTTTTCTGGTACGATGATAAGGGCGATTTTATCAACGATATTGATCGTCTGGTCTTAGACAATGCAACGATCTATCGTTTAACCGGGGACAACACGCTATACACCAAGTTTTTATTTGAGTGTGAGGATCAGACCAACAATTACCTGATCTATGCACCCTTCCCCAAGCCAGCGGACAAGGATAACCATTTGGCAGATACTGCTTATTATTCCCGGCAATTTTTCACGGATCGCGTGTCGCTGCTGTGCAGTACTTATGCTATCCCGGAAAAGTATCAGGAACAGCTTTCCCATTACGGGAAATTCTGGAAATCCAATGAACGGATTGATAAGTTTGTTGCTTTAGGAATTGAAGAATATAGTCCGGAAATCATTGAAATCGGACTGCTTGCCGTGATGGTAGGAGAGACAACCCCCAGTCTGGATGAGATTTTGAAAAAAATGATTAATCGTGGTGGATTAAAAGAGAACAAATATTTGGTTGAATTTGAAAAAATGGATCTGTTGTCCAGTTTCTGGGCCTTGTGTGCTAAATATTATGGTTATACAGAGGAAAACAAAAGCTTTGAAAAGTTGGTTGCCACGCTTTTGCTTACCCATACTGCCAATTCGTTTACCGGGGAACTGCCAAAAAGCTGGCAGCCTTTTGTTTCGCATAAGAAAAACGATGTAGCTATTTTTGTGTCTAATTTTATGAATAATATTTACTTGCAGGATCGCTATGATGAAATCGCCAGAGAAATTGGCCGGAAATTAAAAATCGATGATTTTTTTGCTTCGGTTCCGACTGAGAAATACTTTGAGTGTGACACCTTCGCAGCCTTTGATGTTCTTATCATCAAGGCGGTGGTCGAAGACCTGGTCAATCGGGGCGCCCCGCTGCCAGAGGAACACCGGGAAATGATCAGAAACCGTAGCGCCCGAAAACACTTTTCCAAAACCTATCAGCACCATTACAAAGCTTTGGATAAGGCCGATCAGCTGGTTGGCGGTATTCAGGCATTTTCAAAAGAACTGCTTGAAGTAGGGAATGCTGATGGATTTATTCAGATGTATGCCACAAAATGGGAGAGCATCGACCGCTATTACCGCGGTTTCTATACAGCCTATGACAAAATCCCGGGCGATGAGGCATTGCATCAATTAAGAGGCTGGGTTGAAAACTTGTATACGAATGACTATCTGTTGAAGTTGTCGATTGCCTGGGCGGATACCCTGGAAAAGGTCAGTGGCTGGCATCAATTGGCTGGCGAAAAACAGTGGCATTTCTATCAACGGCAGGTCGCAACGGTGGTAAAAAGAGAAGTAACCGTGGTGATTATCTCCGATGCCCTCCGTTATGAAGTTGGGGTTGAACTTGATAAACGACTGAATGAGCGGGCAAACACCAAATCGGAAATCAGTCCGATGATTTCAGTGTTGCCATCTTTTACCCGCCTGGGTATGGCGGCGCTGCTGCCGCATCAATCCCTGACCATTAATTCAGCCAGTGAAGTGCTGGTCGATGGGATGCCCTGTTTATCCAGTGAACAGCGGGAGAAGATCTTAAAAACCCGTCATCCGCGATCGCTTGTTGCCAGCTATCAGGCGGTGATGGCGATGAATCGGGAGTCCGTCCGCAAACTGATGACCGGACAGGAGCTGATCACGATCTATCATAATCAAATTGATGCCCGGGGCGATCATATGGCCACAGAAAGTGAAGTGTTTATGGCAGTAGATGAGACGGTCAGTGAACTCATGAATTTGATTCAAAAGCTGACCGTCGATAAATCGATTACCAATTACATCATCACCGCCGATCATGGCTTTATTTACAAGCGGGATAAATTGGACGAAAGTGATAAGGTAACCTTGTCGAAACAGTCCGGCGACTTTATCAATAAGCGGTTCATTCTTTCTAATGAATTGCCGGACTTAAAGGGCACGTTGACCTATCCACTGGACTATGTCGGAACCCAGAACAGCTATGTATTGGTTACCGTTCCCCGCGGTGTCGATATTTTCAAAACCCCGGGCGGCGGGCAGAACTTTGTCCACGGTGGCGCCAGTCTTCAGGAAGTGGTGATTCCACTGATAAAAGTCAAGACCGAAAAAAGAAAGCAAAACGTCGAAAATGTCGAGGTTGTCCTAACCTCGGTGACCCGCAAGATTAACAACCTGATTGTCTATCTGGATTTTCTTCAAAAAGAGGCTGTTACCGATCGTCTGCGGCCAGCCAGGATTGAAGTTTACTTTGAAAACGCGTCCGGCGATAAAATATCCGACCGGGAAATCATCGTGGCGGATCGAAAAGACCGGGACGTTGATAATCGCATGTTTAAAGAAAAATTTATCTTTAGAAATCAGAAGTATTCAAAAGATGAAAAGTACGATCTGGTCATGAAGGATGTCGGATCGGAGATGGAAGTGGCACGACATGAATTTATCATCGATATTGCCTTTGCAGATGATTTCGGATTTTAGAAAGTAAGGTTGACTAAATGAATGCATTATCTGAAAAGCTAATCGAAAATTTTGCTGGGAAAATCGTGCGCAAGGATCTGACGAAAAAAATCAAAGAGGGTGCCAATGTCCCCATTTATGTACTGGAGTACCTGTTGGGGATGTATTGCTCAACCACTGACGAAGAGCTCATTACCCAGGGGATTACGACGGTGAAGAATATTCTGTCGGATAATTTTGTCAGGCCGGATGAAGCACAGAAGATTATTTCAAAACTCCGGGAACGTGGCTCTTATACGGTAATTGACAATGTTTCGGTAAAACTGAATTTTCGCAATGATGTCTATGAAGCGGAGTTCTCCAATCTGGGCATAAAAAATATCCCGGTGCCGGAACAGTATGCCTCGGATTATGAGCGGTTACTTTGCGGCGGAATCTGGTGCATTATTCAGTTGGAATACTTTTTTGATGAAGGGGACAGAAGCCGATGTCCCTTTATCATTCAAAAGCTGACCCCCATCCAGATGCCAAACCTGGATTTAGATGAAGCCATTCGCGGCCGGGAACGCTTTACCAAGGATGAATGGATTGATGTGTTGCTGCGCTCGATTGGGATGGAACCAGACAAATTTAATGACCGGGTGAAATGGCTGCTATTAACCCGGATGATTCCCCTGGTTGAGAACAACTTCAATCTTTGTGAACTGGGCCCCAGGGGGACAGGAAAGTCCCATGTTTATAAAGAAATCTCGCCCAACAGCATCCTCGTTTCTGGCGGTCAAACCACGGTCGCAAATCTTTTTTACAATATGTCCAACAAAACAGTGGGACTGGTGGGAATGTGGGACTGTGTCGCCTTTGACGAAGTAGCTGGGATTGCCTTTAAAGATAAAGACGGCGTTCAGATCATGAAGGATTATATGGCTTCGGGTTCGTTTTCCCGGGGTATGGAAGAAAAGAATGCCTCAGCTTCGATGGTGTTTGTCGGTAATATTAATCAGAGTGTCGATGTGCTCTTAAAAACCTCGCACCTCTTCGAGCCCTTCCCCGAGGCGATGGCTTGTGACAGTGCTTTTTTTGATCGGATGCACTGTTATGTTCCCGGTTGGGAGATTCCCAAATACCGACCGGAATTTTTCACTAACGAGTATGGTTTGATTACTGATTATCTGTCTGAATTTTTGCGGGAGCTTCGAAAAACATCCTATTCAGACATGTTTGACCCTTATTTCAAACTGGGGAATAATCTCAATCAGCGGGATGTGATTGCCGTAAGGAAGATGGCGTCCGGCCTGATGAAATTAGTCTATCCCCATGGTAAATGCGATAAGGATGGGGTTGAGGAAATCCTCCGTCTGGCTCTTGAAAGCCGTCGTCGGGTCAAGGAACAACTGAAAAAAATTGGCGGCATGGAATTCTATGATGTGAATTTCTCCTATATTGACAATGAAAGCTTTGGTGAAGAGTTTGTTCCGATACCGGAACAGGGCGGCGGGAAACTAATCCCCGAAGGTTTGCATAAACCCGGGCAGGTTTATACTGTCAGCCGGGGAAAATCCGGGATGATTGGCGTCTTTAAGCTGGAAACTGAAATGGTTGCCGGCTCTGGCAAATTTGAACGGACCGGTTTTGGATCGGATCGCGACGCCAAAGAAGCAATTGAAACCGCCTATCGCTATTTAAAGGCCAACAGTCGCAATATCAGCGGTACCATCAGCATGACCACCAAAGATTATCTCATGCATTTACAGGATTTGAACGGACTCGGCATCACCAGTCAGTTGACCCTGGCAGCTTTGGTGGCCCTCTGTTCGGCGGCGATGAAAAAACCGGTGATCAGCAGCCTAGCGATTCTTGGCAATCTCAGTATGGGGGGAACCATTATGAAAGTGGAAGAACTGGCTAATGTACTTCAGGTTTGCCTCGATAGTGGGGCCAAAAAGGTGCTGCTGCCGATTGCTTCCACCGTGGATATGGTCTCGGTGCCACCGGAACTGATGGGTAAATTTAATCTGATTTTTTACCAGAGCCCGGAGGATGCAGTGTTTAAGGCGCTGGGAGTGGAGTAGAAAAAGAAATAATAAGAAAGCCTAAAATACAGTTCTTAGTCCTGTGTTTTAGGCTTTCTTTTTTTATTATTTATGCTGACTGATAATTTCCGAAAAAGTATTGATGGTGACTGAATAGAATTTGCCTATAAGTTTTCAAGAAAACGAGTAACAAGTTGCATAAGTATCAATAAAGGAATATAATTAAACCAGAAAACATTTTCAATAAACAACTTTCGTTTGTTGAATAAAAAAAACACCCCGTAAGGTGCTTGTCTTAAAAAAGGTGGATTGCTTGACGGTTACCACCATACCCCACGGCGACCTCGTTAGAAGTGCCTTATCTTAGAACTACTGATGGATATTGATAAACTTACACTAAATCAATAAAATTATCGATGGATATTGATAAACTGACACATTAGTAATTCTTTTCGATGTAATTGTATACGATTAAAAATGCATTGTCAATCTGTTTAAGGAGAAAAATTATGATGAAATACCGTCTGGGTTTGGATATCGGCATTGGTTCAATCGGTTGGGCAATTATTTCTGGCGATTCAAAAGCGGCTCGAATTGAAAATTTTGGGGTGCGGATTTTTGAATCGGGAGAACTCGATCAACTGGGAAAAGATCGAAAAAGTCAGCAGCGAAGAGGATTTCGGGGGACAAGACGGCTGGTGCGACGGAAGAAACACCGAAAAGATCGGGTGAAAAGGCATTTGCAGAATATTGGTTTGATCAAAATTGAGGCGCTAAATCAGTATTTTGAGATAAACAATCAGGATATTTATGAAGTCCGGGTAAAAGCTCTGGATGGAAAAATCAGTCCCGAGGAGATTGGCGCTTGTCTGATTCATTTTGCCAATAATCGGGGCTATAAGGATTTTTATGCCCAGGAAGGCGAAAAAAACGATCTTGATGCGGAAGAAGAAGCAGATTATGAAGCCCTGAACAATTTTGATAAGCTCTATAAGTCAACGAATTTCAGAAGTCCTGCGGAGTGTATTCTGACGATATTTAAAAAGGACGGGCAGTGTTATCCCGATTTTAGAAATAATAATTTCAAGGAAATTCATTATTTGATCAATCGTGAGTATTTAAAAAATGAAATGCACCAGATCCTGGCAGAACAAAGCAAGTATTATGGATGCCTGTCGCCAGCTAATATTGAAATGCTGGAGATCATTATCTTTAAACAGCGGGATTTTGAAGATGGTCCTGGAGATGAAAATGAAAAATTCAGACGTTACTCAGGATTTCTGGATTCAATTGGAAAATGTATGTATTACAAGGATTGGGATAGAGGTTTTCGCAGTACGGTTATCTCGGATGTTTATGCGGTGACCAATACCTTGTCCCAATACCAATTCCTCGATAGTGCAACAGGAGAATATCATTTAAATCCAGTGGCGGCAAAAGAATTGGTTCATTATCTGCTTAAGTCAGGCAATCTCACGATGACTGAAGTGAAAAAGATTCTGAAGAATTATAATTTAATTCTGAAAAAAAGCGACTTATCTGATGATGCTGCTCTTTCAAAGGCCATTAAGTATCTTAAAACGATCAAGAATGCTATTGAGACTTGCGGTTTGGATTGGAATAGTTTTATTGGTGAAGTTCAGTTTGATGTGGAAAATTATTCAAAACTGCATCAAATGGGCGAACTGATTTCGAAATATCAAACGCCTAAACGGCGAAAAAACGAACTCAAGAAATTACCATGGATGACTGAACCATTGCTAAAAGAACTGTGCTCAAAGAAAATAAGTGGTACCAGTAATGTCAGTTACAAATATATGTGTGAGGCAATCCAGGCTTTTATGAACGGCGAAACCTACGGGAATTTTCAGGCTAATAAATTAAAAGAACGGCAGGAAAATATCAGTCAGGAACATCGAAGTATGCTTTTAAAAACCCTCGATGATCCAGAAATAAAAGATAATCCAGTGGTATTTAGAGCTATCAATGAAACCAGAAAATTGATTAATGCCATTGTTCGAAAATATGGCAGTCCGGAGTATATCAATTTGGAGGTTGCCAGTGAATTGAATCGGAGTTTTTCGGAGCGCGTAGAAATTCAAAAATATCAAAAAGAAAATGAGAAAAGTAATGACAAAGTAAAAAAAGCAATCGCTGATCTTTTACAGATTGAAGAGGGGGATGTGAGTGGGACTCAGATCGAGAAGTATAAATTATATTATGAACAGGATTGCAAATGCCTTTACTCGGGCAAACCCCTTAGCGACATTGGGTTGGTCTTACTGGACAAAACCCATCGCTATGAGATTGATCACATTGTCCCCTATTCACTCATTTTGGATAATACCCTGAATAACAAAGCACTGGTGCTTGGCAATGAAAATCAGGTTAAAAAACAGCGGACGCCCCTGATGTATATGGGTAGTCAGCAAAAAGAAGATTTTATTGCCCGGATCAATGAAATGCATAATAAAAAGCATAAACAGATATCGGATAAAAAATACAAATACCTGATGGTTGAAAATCTGTATGATGAGAAAACACTTGGTATGTTAAGGGATTGGAAATCAAGAAATATTAACGATACCCGTTACATCACCAAATATTTGATTACTTATCTGAAATCTAATTTGCAGTTTAACAGCAACCGCCGGGAACCGGTTTATGGTATTAAAGGTGGAATCACGTCCAGATTCAGAAAGATATGGCTGCGGGATACAGATTGGGGCAAGGACATAAAGGATCGGGAATCACATCTGAACCATGCGGTGGATGCTGTCGTTATTGCCAACTTGACACCGGCCTATGTGGAAATTGCTTCAGACAATATAAAACTGAACCAGATAAAAAGGCGATACCGAAATACCACCAATGATGAATATCAGGATTATTTAAAACGTTGCATCAGCAAAATGCAAACTTATTATCATTTTTCACCTGAATATACGGAAAGACTGTTAACAAAAACAAACCGTGTTCCTTCGTTTGTCGATCAACTGGAAAAAGAAGTGGCCATACGTTTTGATGAAGTAAACCCGGAGTTGTTTGAAGAACGAGTGCAAGAATTCTATGGTGATTTATCAGATTTTGTGATCAAGCCCCATCTACCCATCGTCTCTCAGAAACAGGAACGGAAATTTCGGGGATCAATGGCGGATTCAAATCCTATAAAAGTGTGTGAAATCAATGGGGTTTTGATGAAAGTCAATCGCAAGAGTATTGGTGATTTAAAACCTAAAGATATGGCATTTTTAAGAACAGCAGATACGGATTTGATTGAAAGCCTAGAAGAAGTATTCGAGACATTTCCAACCGTTGATGCATATCTTAAGGCCCACGAATTAAAGCAGTTTAAAACCAGGAAAGGGCAAATAGTCAATCGGGTTTCGGTTATTCAGGGCGCAATTAGCAACTATTACAAAAAAGAGATCAGTGGACAGAATTACTCCATTCTTGGGGGGATGAAATATTATTGCATTGAAGTGTATCAGAATAAAAAAGATGAAACCGCTATCTGGGGAATCAAATACACGGATCTGGTCAATAAAGATAAAAAGCTTTGGGTGAAAGAGACGGCGTTGCCAGAAGACTACAGAAAACACGTGATGTATTTGTTTAAAAATGATTATATTGAGGTGTTTAATAAGAAGGGAGAGCAGAAATTTTCCGGTTTTTATAAATCGATTTTCAATATAAATCAAAATCTGCTTTACTATGCGTTAGCAACAAAACCTTTGCAAAAAAGAAAAGCCCTTTCTATTTCGAAAAAAGATTCACTAAAAAAATATGATATCGATATTCTAGGCAACAAAGGTGGTGAAATCAAATGTTCCGCACCCTTATCATTAATACCGGCGAAAAAATAACCGTAAAGAACAATTGGCTGATCGTATCGGAAAATGAGGAGGAAAAGAAAATCCCACTCTCTGATATTTATTCTATCGTCATTGATAATCCCCGGACCACTTTGACTATTGCGGCTTTAAATGCGATTACCCAATGCGGTGCCCATGTCTTATTCTGCGACGAAAGTCATTTGCCAGTTTCGCATACTTACCCTATGAATGGGAGCTATGCCCCTTTTGGAAAACTGAAAATGCAGATTGAAATGACGGAGTTCTTCAAAGGACTGCTGTGGAAGACGATCATCCAGGGGAAAATTCAAAATCAGGCAAAGGTCTTGTCTCTGTGCAAGGTGCCAGATGAGCATGTGCAACGGATGCTGAAGTTCAGGGACGAGGTTGACTATGATGACGTCACCAATCGGGAAGGGATTGCCGCTAAATGGTTTTTTAATCGGCTTTATGGGGCTGGTTTTGTCAGAGATCATGATAATACCATTAATGCAGCGCTTAACTATGGCTATACCATTATTCGATCGTCCGTTGCCAAAACACTGGCCGTGTTTGGCTTTAGCTGTGCATTGGGTATTCACCATATTAACCGTCACAATGGTTTTAACCTGGCAGATGATTTGATGGAGCCACTCCGACCATTGGTGGATTTATGGGTTGACCAGAATCAGGAAGAATTGGTGTGTGAACTGACAAAGGAGAACCGGCGTGATCTTGTTAACCTAGTCAATCACACCGTGCTTGTGGGCAAACGAAAATATCATTTGCGATATGCGTTAACGGAGTATATCTCCAGTTTGACTTCAGCAATTGCGCAAGAAGATGTGACCTTATTGAAAATTCCAGAAATTCAAGTGAATGATATTTTTTTCAAGGGGAATGATGGTGAATAATAGAGTTATGCGAATTATAGTAATGTTTGATTTACCAACTTTAACGAAAAGTGATCGCCGTGAGGCATCTTTATTCCGAACAAACCTGATCAAGAATGGATTTTTTATGGTGCAATTATCAGTATACTGCCGAGTAACCCGTAACCATGATGATGCCAGAAAAAATATTGGAATCATCAAATCCTTTCTTCCGCCCCACGGTTCGGTAAGGGTTCTTACAATTACTGAAAAACAATATGCTTCTATGCAAATATTAATAGGCGATAAAACGGCATCCGAAACATTTCTCAATACGGAAGATATTCTGGAACTCTGAAATCGCATATTGATGCGGTTTTAGGTTATATCAAAATAATAATGGATTATGATTGCAATTAGCTAAAAAACATGTTAAATTGAATTTAAGGTTTTGGTTCTCTGATGGATATTGATAAACTTACACGATGCCCAAAATAACGTCTCAGAGGCTCTTGTTTTGGTTCTCTGATGGATATTGATAAACTTACACCCCGGTTAGGGCCATAGCAGACTGGGGCTTGTTTTGGTTCTCTGATGGATATTGATAAACTTACACTAAAACGTTTTTTAATAGCTGACATGGCCAGTTTTGGTTCTCTGATGGATATTGATAAACTTACACGGTGATGGCATCTATATGAATGGGCTGGACGTTTTGGTTCTCTGATGGATATTGATAAACTTACACCGACATCTTAAAGGCCCATGTTGATGGTGGGTTTTGGTTCTCTGATGGATATTGATAAACTTACACTGGTTTCAAGCTTTCAAGCTGCCTGCAATCGTTTTGGTTCTCTGATGGATATTGATAAACTTACACGCATTGACTGGAAGGGGTAGGGGCCCCACCGTTTTGGTTCTCTGATGGATATTGATAAACTTACACCCAGCAGGGGAACATATACAATCAGTATCAGTTTTGGTTCTCTGATGGATATTGATAAACTTACACAGGCCAATAGTTCAAATGAACGCAACACCTGTTTTGGTTCTCTGATGGATATTGATAAACTTACACTGACGTTGTACGGCAAATTGAGCGGGATTAGTTTTGGTTCTCTGATGGATATTGATAAACTTACACGAGATCACGACAGGGATCACACTATTACAGGTTTTGGTTCTCTGATGGATATTGATAAACTTACACTTTTGCAGTTATCTAACTTGCAATAATCATGTTTTGGTTCTCTGATGGATATTGATAAACTTACACCTGTGAAAGGAGGTATTCCGTAATGCAGTTGTTTTGGTTCTCTGATGGATATTGATAAACTTACACGGATAAACCAGTTTATAAAACCAATAAAAGGTTTTGGTTCTCTGATGGATATTGATAAACTTACACATGCCAGCAGTTCAAACGATCTCAATACCTGTTTTGGTTCTCTGATGGATATTGATAAACTTACACATATTACTGCTGTTCAAACAGCTTTTACTGGTTTTGGTTCTCTGATGGATATTGATAAACTTACACAAAAAGCCCCGGATGTTAACCCAGGGCTTTGTTTTGGTTCTCTGATGGATATTGATAAACTTACACTGTCGGATTATTAAGGACCGCAAAGTGACCGTTTTGGTTCTCTGATGGATATTGATAAACTTACACTCGAAACGTGGCATTATACGCCCATGGGAGTTTTGGTTCTCTGATGGATATTGATAAACTTACACTTTGGAACACGGGCAGATCCATTCACCGGCGTTTTGGTTCTCTGATGGATATTGATAAACTTACACATTAAGTATTTCAATGATGGAGCATCCCATGTTTTGGTTCTCTGATGGATATTGATAAACTTACACTAATTTGCAAAACAATAAACATGATAGCACGTTTTGGTTCTCTGATGGATATTGATAAACTTACACCTATCCAGCTTTGTGAAGTATTAACAAATTGTTTTGGTTCTCTGATGGATATTGATAAACTTACACGCATAATCTGATTTTGTCGCTTCTTCCCATGTTTTGGTTCTCTGATGGATATTGATAAACTTACACTTTTTTTGGATAATCCCCACGCTTCAGCGGGTTTTGGTTCTCTGATGGATATTGATAAACTTACACTATCAGATATCTTTTATACATACAATCAATGTTTTGGTTCTCTGATGGATATTGATAAACTTACACAGGAGGAGAACGGATAAAAATATTTCAAATGTTTTGGTTCTCTGATGGATATTGATAAACTTACACAAAAAAGGTTATTATTATTGGCCAGCATATGTTTTGGTTCTCTGATGGATATTGATAAACTTACACATACCCGAATTACACAAAGACGAAGAAAACGTTTTGGTTCTCTGATGGATATTGATAAACTTACACTTAGATAAAACAGTAAAATATGATGGTATCGTTTTGGTTCTCTGATGGATATTGATAAACTTACACTCACGGATTTTTTAAACGCCCTCACCAATGGTTTTGGTTCTCTGATGGATATTGATAAACTTACACTACCAAATGCGGTCATGCTTAATTGTGCCGGTTTTGGTTCTCTGATGGATATTGATAAACTTACACACATTTACCATCGGTTCAACAATTCCATTCGTTTTGGTTCTCTGATGGATATTGATAAACTTACACGGCTGCGACCTTATTATACTTATTAAAATCGTTTTGGTTCTCTGATGGATATTGATAAACTTACACATCCAGCTACAGGAATAATACTTCCTAAGCGTTTTGGTTCTCTGATGGATATTGATAAACTTACACGAGATAAGGACGGTAAAACGATAACCGTTCGTTTTGGTTCTCTGATGGATATTGATAAACTTACACGATAACCGGCTTGATTATTATCTTGAGAAAGTTTTGGTTCTCTGATGGATATTGATAAACTTACACTTTTAGCGAACACTCCATTTGTTGGCGACAGTTTTGGTTCTCTGATGGATATTGATAAACTTACACCACTTTTTTTTCAATATCCATCCCCTCCTAGTTTTGGTTCTCTGATGGATATTGATAAACTTACACAAGAACGAAAGACAGGGACGAGTGCCATTTGTTTTGGTTCTCTGATGGATATTGATAAACTTACACTTCCTTTGCTGGAATATCTAATCAAAACATGTTTTGGTTCTCTGATGGATATTGATAAACTTACACAAAAAAGGTTATTATTATTGGCCAGCATATGTTTTGGTTCTCTGATGGATATTGATAAACTTACACATACCCGAATTACACAAAGACGAAGAAAACGTTTTGGTTCTCTGATGGATATTGATAAACTTACACTTAGATAAAACAGTAAAATATGATGGTATCGTTTTGGTTCTCTGATGGATATTGATAAACTTACACTCACGGATTTTTTAAACGCCCTCACCAATGGTTTTGGTTCTCTGATGGATATTGATAAACTTACACTACCAAATGCGGTCATGCTTAATTGTGCCGGTTTTGGTTCTCTGATGGATATTGATAAACTTACACAAAAGTAGCCACGGAATAGAGCCTTTAAACGTTTTGGTTCTCTGATGGATATTGATAAACTTACACTATTCGAGACAAGCAAAGCGAATAAACGCAGTTTTGGTTCTCTGATGGATATTGATAAACTTACACATAGATCAGCTAAAATAGTTGAATACTTTGGTTTTGGTTCTCTGATGGATATTGATAAACTTACACTATCAACTGTACTTTTTATGATTGCAATATGTTTTGGTTCTCTGATGGATATTGATAAACTTACACCTGTCATGTTTTCTTCCAGCACGACCGAATGTTTTGGTTCTCTGATGGATATTGATAAACTTACACCGGGAGAAGAACGAATTTATTGTGGTTACGTTTTGGTTCTCTGATGGATATTGATAAACTTACACGCAGGGGTTCAAGTCCTGACTAGATACGTCGTTTTGGTTCTCTGATGGATATTGATAAACTTACACGCCGAAACAACCGCCAATATGGACGCGGCAGTTTTGGTTCTCTGATGGATATTGATAAACTTACACTAATCACCCTTTCATTTATTAAACATTCACGTTTTGGTTCTCTGATGGATATTGATAAACTTACACAATTACGGAAGACGGCTCTCCCCACTAAAGGTTTTGGTTCTCTGATGGATATTGATAAACTTACACAAAAGTAGCCACGGAATAGAGCCTTTAAACGTTTTGGTTCTCTGATGGATATTGATAAACTTACACCGGGAAATACTGAGAAAGGAGGTATTCCGTAATGCATTCGTTTTGGTTCTCTGATGGATATTGATAAACTTACACCGGGAAATACATCAATAACAGCATTGTCAGGTTTTGGTTCTCTGATGGATATTGATAAACTTACACCAATTCGAAATACATCAAAAAGCTTCCGAAGTTTTGGTTCTCTGATGGATATTGATAAACTTACACAGCCCTTGCCCCGCTTGCATACATAAGACTGTTTTGGTTCTCTGATGGATATTGATAAACTTACACTAGTTGTCCTATAGAATACGAGGATGCACTGTTTTGGTTCTCTGATGGATATTGATAAACTTACACTTATATATAATCTTGTTCTCTGTGGTTACTGTTTTGGTTCTCTGATGGATATTGATAAACTTACACTTTTCTTTATAGTGACAATCCCACCGATCAGTTTTGGTTCTCTGATGGATATTGATAAACTTACACAAAGTCGGCTTCATGGATTCAGCTACATCGGTTTTGGTTCTCTGATGGATATTGATAAACTTACACAGGAGGGAAAGAATTGGAATTTACGATTGGTTTTGGTTCTCTGATGGATATTGATAAACTTACACGTAGTAAGCAAAGAAGTATCGGAATGCATCGTTTTGGTTCTCTGATGGATATTGATAAACTTACACATTAAGCCGTACGATGGACGCAGGGAAGCCGTTTTGGTTCTCTGATGGATATTGATAAACTTACACGTAGCGATATTAGCAAAGAAGCCATTTATGGTTTTGGTTCTCTGATGGATATTGATAAACTTACACTAAGGAGATTATGATTTATGGCAAAGGACTGTTTTGGTTCTCTGATGGATATTGATAAACTTACACCGGTCAAATTAGAGATATAGTGTTAAATGTCAAATTATAAGTGTCAAAACAGTCCTGATTTAATCAAATTATTCCGGGTAAACCGGGCTTTTCAACTATGGTATAATGATTAATCATTAAGCACTTTAAGGAAGCATCAACCATGGTTCATCTGGAACACTTTTCTGACCACCCGCTGGATTATATCACTGAATTCTACACCGCTGAAAGAGTTCGCATTGACAGCTGTCCTCATTGTCATTCCCGCCGGCGGCTCCATCTTCATGGTATCTATCACCGACATGTGATCTGGTATGAGGATGTCTTCTCCATTCCGGTCCAACGCCACTACTGTATTCATTGCGGTAAAACCGTGAGTATCCTGCCTTCTTTCTGCCATTCCGGGTTTCAACTGGCGCTTCCATTTCTACTGGAACTGCTTTGGGCCTTTTTTAAAAGGATTCCTTCAGGCTGCGCTTTAGCGCATCAGCATCGGCACTTTATCACCCGGCGTTTTCTTTTTTGTCTGAACCGGCTGATTGAGTATTTTCGCATCTGCCATGATCCTTTAATCGTCTTTCCTGATTTTTGGCATGAAAAAGCCATAAAGCTTCTTGAAATGGTCCAATCGGTGGGTAAGCCCCACATCTTCGCCAAAAGATATTACGATCATTTTAAGATAGGATTTATGGCACTTTAATTGTACCATCCTTTCGCATTTTTTTGAAGAAATGTTTATCCCACAGAGCTTTTGCTTTGCCTTTTATCGATTGATCCGTTATGCTCTGATTACCTGGTTTTACGGATCCTTAAAACCTCAACACTTTAAAATCGGAGGTTTTTTACAATGACTGAAAAAGACAAAGAATTGATTGCTTTATTTCGCTATGGCCTGATTGCGCCGTTACTGACGGATACCGTCACAAACCACACGGCTTATCTGGATGAGGTCAGTGCCAAAACCCATGATGTCCCGCATTATGGCATCCGCTCCTACAACCGTAAAACCCTGCTGGAATGGCACCGGCTGTACCGGCGCCATGGTTTTGATGCGCTCAAGCCCAAAGTTCGGACTGACAAAGGGTCGTCCCGGGCTTTACCGGTGGAATCAGTAAAGCTGTTGCTTAAGCTGAGAAATGAGAACATCCATTTATCCGTGAAGTTGTTCCAGGAATGGCTCATTCATGAAGGTCACTTCACCAGCGCTGACTGTTCCTATTCGACAGTGTATCGGCTGCTGAAAAAACATCAGCTGTTAAAGGCATCTGTGGCGGATACGTCGGATCGCCGCCGTTTTGCCCATGTTGACATCAACACCCTGTGGCAGACGGATGTTTCCCACGGCCCCTATCTGAGCCTTAACGGTAAAAAGCGCAAAACCTATCTGATCGCTTTTATCGATGATGCTTCCCGGCGGA